>Ga0193752_1000521_pt1 | contig 36675 bp, 34 predicted proteins | sample H1c1metaG_FD_144924 | JGI IMG/M metagenome (GOLD analysis project Ga0193752, IMG submission 144924) | Soil microbial communities from a riparian zone of the East river system, Colorado, United States - H1c1 | ecosystem: Environmental > Terrestrial > Soil > Riparian zone | place: USA: East River... | reverse complement strand
CGCGATATAAAATGAATGGCATTGTCAATACGATTAATACAGCATGTTCGTCATCTGCCAATGCAATCATGTATGGAGCAAGACTTATCAATAATGGATTTGCAACAAGGGCGATTGTAGGAGGTGTTGACAGCCTTGCTAAATTTACACTCAATGGTTTCAATGCTCTGCATATTTTATCACCGGAATTATGCAGGCCGTTCGATCAGAATCGCCAGGGCTTAAATCTCGGTGAGGGTGCAGCATTCCTTGTTCTCGAGAAAAAACAGGATGCAAAAGACAAAAATATTCATGCTGTCTTGCGCGGGACTTCAAATACAAATGATGCTTATCATCCTTCTTCATTATCACCTGAAGGTGATGGCCCATACCTGGCCATGAAAAATGCACTTGACACCGCATCGTTGAAACCAACGGATATAAGTTTCATCAATACACATGGCACCGGAACAGAAAATAATGATGAGGTTGAAAGTAAAGCAATGATGAAAATTTTCGAATCAATGCCGCCTTTCGGTTCAACCAAATCCAATACTGGTCATACTTTAGGCGCTGCCGGTGCACTGGAGGCGATCTACAGTATTCTTAATCTTAAATACCAGGAAGTATATCCTTCCCTTAACTTTACTGACCCTGTACCCGAAACGGGTTTAAGGCCCGTTAGTGATTATAAAAAAATGACGATTAATCATGTTATGTCTAACTCATTCGGTTTCGGTGGCAATTGTTCTTCCCTGATTTTTTCAAAAGCCTGATCATAATGTTTTATATCCAGGAATCTTTTTGTATTTCTTCACAACAGACATATAAGCATGTTGATCTCACGTCATTCCGGGCTCAGTCAGGAAATAGATTTGCGGTTATTGAACCTGCTTATGAAGAGATCCCCGAAAAGTTGCTGCGAAGAATGGGTAAGGCTGTAAGACTAGGTTTAGGTGCTGCACTACCGCTTATTAAAGGTGGTGGCAAGCCTCAGGGAATAATCATCGGAACAGCAAATGGCGGAATGGAAGACTGTATTAAATTTCTCAACCAGATAATTGAATATGATGAAGGAATGCTTACTCCAACAAATTTCGTCCAGAGCACTGCAAATGCGGTAGCAGGTCAGATTGGAATGTTGCTTCATAATAATGATTATAATATTACGCATGTGCATCGTGGCCATTCATTTGAAAATGCAATCATCGATGCTGCGATGCACCTCGCAGAAAGAAAAAATGATCAATTGCTGTTAGGTGCCGTTGATGAGATTTCTGCTTACAATTATAATATTGACCAATTAGCCGGCTGGTTCAAACCTGCAAATGTCCGGGGAAAAGATATCTATACAATTAATACTGCAGGGAGTTTTGCAGGTGAAGGCGCTGCAATGTTCTATGTAAGTAATGAAAATAGAAAAGACTCTGTAAAATTAGAAGCCCTCACAACAGTCACAACTACTGACCTCGGCAAAGTGAAAGATTCATTTAAAGAGTTTCTCGATACCAATAAACTGAATAGCCATCCACCTGATATATTTTTTTCAGGTGAAAACGGAGACAGCCGTTTCCTGCCTTTTTACAATAGCTGCGAAGAAATATTACCACGTCATACGCCGGTAGCCAGGTTTAAACATATCTCCGGTGAGTTCGCTACCGCATCCGCCATAGCATTATGGCTTGCCTGCTATGTACTTCGAAATCAGGATATACCTGATCATATGTGGAAAGCTAACCGGGTTACCCGGTTTAAGAATGTCCTGATTTATAATAATCACAAAGGACTTCAACATAGTTTCATTCTCTGCAAAGTTGCCCAATAGACACTTTTTAATAACCTTATCTTCATGTTTGCCCTTTAATGTGGCTTGGGTTTTGATTGATTTCAAGCTTTACTACGGATCAAAAACATAATAAATATGAAAAAGTCTATTCTAAAACTATCAGCAATTGTTCTGCTTGCCTGCGCTTCATTTACTTGCCTGGAGTCATGCAAAGGGAAACCAAAAGATGCGGACATAGAATCTGCTATCTTAACAAAATCAACATCTTATCCGGGATTGAACGCGACAGTGAAGGACGGAGTTGCAACCCTTACAGGTACCGCTACTGATGAAGCCGCAAAATCAGGTTTTGAAACGGCTGTCAAAAGCGTGGAAGGTGTAAAAAGCGTAGTAAACGACATTGTTGTTGCTCCGTCTGGTTCTCAATCCTCAACGGTCGAAATCAGCGCTGATGATCCGTTGTCCAAAGGCATCAAAGATGCTACTAAAGACTTTCCAACAGTCAACGCGAGTGTTGCAGATGGAGTTGTTACCCTTACCGGTGAACTACAACGCTCACAGTTACCTATGCTGATGAAGAGTATCAACTCGCTGAAGCCTAAAAAAATTGAAAATAAACTTACATTAAAATAAACGGGGGAATCAAATTATGACACTTAAAGATAAATATCAGCAATTGATCAGCTCTGCCACCGCGGTCGGAGTTACCAATCTCCAGGTACAGGAACAAGACAATGTTCTTTACATAAATGGAGAAGTCCCTGATGGCAAAGCCAAGGATACTTTATGGGACATATACAACCAGATAGACCCCGATTTTCGGGCAGGTGATCTGATACTTGATATAAATGTATCAAATGCTGTGGCTGGTGCGAAAGCTAAGGTCTTAACGGAAAAATCTAATCTCAACATCAGAAAAGGACCTGGTACAGATCAGCCGATCGTTGGAAAAGCCAAACATCACGAATATGTGACATTGGTCAGTAAAACCAGTGACCAATGGTGGCTTGTAAGAACAGACGCCGGCGAAGAAGGATATGCATATGCGCAATATCTTTCTGTGGAGTAGATCACTCACTTTAAGCAATAATATCTGTAGATTCTCTAAAGGGTCGCTTCATAAACGAAGCGGCCTTTTTTATTGACGGGTTAAAAAACAGAATTTGATCAATTTCGGAATTACCTATTAGTACAGTCTGTTTTGTAATAGACATCAGGTAGCCTTGTCTTTCGTGTTTTTTATCAGGCTGATTCCCGCTGAAAAGAAAATGGCGCCCAATACTCCGGAAAAAATTATTGCTTTAATCGTCTTATTGTTACCGCCACCATTCATAAAAGTGATCCCCGCGTAAAGGAGACCAATGATGCCCAGTATGGATAAAACTATACCGAGGATTCGTTTTTCCATTTTTTTATATCCAAGATAAGTTTTATTCGGGAGAAAGTATGTAACCTACCCTCCTGCGAAGAGCCCGCCCGCCGTGGCGGGCGGGCGGCGAGTGGAGCGAGCGGATGGCCTTCGGCATTTCCTCCGCCGCGGCGGAAGAGGAGCTTATTAATTAAACTTAAATACACTTAAGACGAAAATACCCAGCAATAGAACAAATAAGCTAATATGAAGCAGGTTTAACCTGCTTTTGATAACATCGGCATTCAAAACCGAGGTCTGCCCGGACAATAACTTTTCTATTTTAGTACCAACACTTCGCCGGAAGCCCAAACCCGCTGTAATAACAATCAATACCAAAGAAATTTTGATTCTGAACCAGGCCTGTTGCCCATACACAGTATGAACATAAACCATCATTCCAACACCGGAAAGAATAACAAGAAGCAGTCCGACACCCATAACTCTTTGAAGCCTGGACAATATTTCAAAAACTGTCTGAGCTGCAGGTTTGTCTTTGGCAAACCGGCTCCAGAAATGTTTCGTCACCAGGTAGTCGATTATTATTGCTCCTCCAAACAAAACAATCCCTGTAATGTGTAACACGAGCGCTGTCTTATAAATATACTGATACATAAAATTATAAATTAAATGGTTTGGTATATACTGTCTTTACTGTTAGTGCAGCTGCTTCATATCTGTATACATATGCCACTGCAAGCACAAACAATGTGGCATCTATGCTAACAAAAACAATTTTAGAAACCGGATCTCCGCTTGCGATGTGTGCCACCAGTGCTGAGAACATGGTTATACCAAATCCTGCATAAATCCAGTCTTTAATTCTTTCCGGCATATTCGGAATCAGCAATACAATTGCACCTATGACTTTTAGAATAGAAAGGTCAATCCTGAAATAATTTGGAAAACCCAATGCAGCAAAATCTGCCGCGTGAGAGAAAGAAAAATACCGCTGAATAGCATAAAAAGGCTAATTAATCCTCTTGCTATGCCATACCATTGAAATCACGAAGTAGCAACGAAGGAAATCCACTCCGTTATCTTATTGACATTCTTCATAACCACTACGGGCAACAAACTTCTTATTTTAACCTCTTCTTGTTGCATATTGACTAATGTTCTTTCACAGGATGAAAGAACACAAATGGATATTATATTAGTGGATGTTAGTTTGTGACCTGCAGCTGGGAATGCATGATAACAGTCCGCGATCACGCGAGCCGGCCTATATGCTGAGGGCTTTCAGGGCCGTAAGGGCACTGGCGGATATGAAAATTCATGGGGATGAGGCATATAACACACTCAAACACCCGACCGGGAATTGGTTGCCCGGAGCAATCCCTTGTATTTTTTTCATATTGGCAAGCCGACTGAAATTACTTCTAAATAAAAAATCATGAAAATCCTTTGGACAATAATAGCCGTTTTACTTGTCAGCTTCACAGGTTACGGACAAGGCAGTACGGAGATCCGTTACGGGAAAAGAAAAGCCGAGCTTATTATCAGCCAGGTTTCCGATCTCACGCTGGAAATTAAATTGACTCCTATTGGGGACGACGGTAAAAACATCGCATCTCCACCTTCCGATGTCCTCATCGATTATCCACACACACTGCTATGGCAAGGTACGGCCATCAATGGTGGTGAAATCACTAAAAAAACAGGAGGCCTTACAGTCCATATACATGCGTCGCCGCTTTCAATAAGCATCGAAAACCAGGAAGGCAAAACGATACAGGAATTTTCCTGGCAGGATGCTGAATCCGGGGCCACATCGTTCAAAACACCCGCTGCCGTTTATGGACTGGGTGAAGGAGGAAGATTCGATCACCTGGACAGAAGGGGTTTTCTTCATCCGATGAAAGATGGCAATGCTTCCTATGAACTGACCACACATGGTGCCTATATTGCTGCACCGATGTTGATCGGCCTTGATGGCTGGTCGCTGTTTTTCCATCAGCCAATCAACAGAGGCAATTTTATAGACCTGCGCTACGGTGAAGGCAAATTTCTTCCGGTAGCCGCGGCTTTGGAACAGCCTTTGAAATTCCTGGTAACCTGTTGGGCAAAACCTGCCGATATTTTTACTGAATACCGGAAAATATCCGGAATAACTCCAATGCCTCCTGTATGGTCTTTAGGATATATGCAATCGCATCGCACGCTTTCGGGTCCTGACGAAATGTTCTGGGTAGCCCGTAATTTCCGGGAGCGGAACCTGCCCGTCGATGCCGTGATTTATTTAGGAACAGGTTTTACACCTACCGGATGGAATGACGGACATAATTCTTTTGATTTCAATTCTAAAATATTTCCAGACCCTGCCGGAATTATCAATGGTTTGAAGGATCTGGATTTTAAGGTGATTCTACACAATTATTCGCCACCAAGAAATCTCTATGGAACTTCTATAGATGGCAGCCAACCGACGGATACCGGTAATATCAATAATTTCTGGGGCAGGCACCGCGCGGTTAATAAAATGATCAACGGATGGTGGCCGGACGGAGGAGAAGGCCTTTCAGCAGAATCCCGCATCGCCCGGCATAAAATGTACTTTCAGGGTCCCTTGCATGAAAATGCCAATATACGGCCATGGAGTCTCCACCGCACGGGATATAATGGTGCCCATCGGTATGGTGGATGGATCTGGTCCGGAGATCCCAGCAGTACCTGGAAAACACTGGAAACACATATTGGTGTAGGACTCAATCATTCTGCAAGTCTGTCCCCTTACTGGGGTTCGGACATCGGCGGTTTTGTGCCAACGAATGAGCTTACCGGTGAGCTGTATATCCGCTGGCTGCAGTTTGCAGCTTTCACGTCATCCTTCCGTGGCCATGGCCGCACCTGGCATCTCAGGTTACCCTGGGGATGGAACCAGGGACATGTCGGTCCACCTGAATCTTCCATCTTTGACAGTGAAAACCGCGATGCCATTCATAAAAACGGATATCCTTACCCTGATGAGCTGAGAAATGCATTAATCGAACCCATTGCACGGCAGTATCTCAATTTAAGATACCAGTTGCTGCCGTATAACTATACACTCGCCCGCGAAACTTATGATACCGGCCTCCCTCCTATGCGGGCCATGTGGATTCAGTATCCGGATGACAAAAATGTTACTAATCTTGGAGATCAATATTTTTGGGGGTCCGATCTGCTCGTCGCTCCTGTGTATGAGAAAGGCCAGACAACCAGGAAACTATATCTCCCTAAGGGTAACTGGTTTGATTTCTGGACCAATGAGAAGTTCGAAGGAGGGCGCCATATTTCACGGCAGGTTGATTTAGGTACGATGCCGCTGTATGTCCGTGAAGGGGCGATCATTCCTTTTGATCCGGTCCGGCAGTATACTACTCAAAAAGTAACAGGCAACACCACGTTGAAAATATACAGCGGAACCAATGGTTCGTACACCTTATATGAAGATGATGGCAGTACCCAGGAATATCTTAAGGGGGCGTTCAGGCAAACCCAGATCACCTGGGATGAAGGACTGCGGAAACTGACCTTGAAACCTGTTCATAAGAGTGGCAAGGAACCGATTTCCCGCGAATTTACCATAGAGCTACTGCCTGCAGGCCTATTTAAGACCGTGATTTACAAGGGAACAGAAGTCTCAGTCAATATGTAAGCTTTTCAGTACCATTATAAAACGAAAAAGGCGTGCTTTTGCACACCTTCAGTGACCCCCCTGGGGCTCGAACCCAGGACCTACTGATTAAGAGTCAGTAGCTCTAACCAACTGAGCTAGGGAGTCGTTGTAACTAAACTTTTTGCGAGTGCAAAAATAGCCTTTTTCAATACTCTGCAAAATCTACTTTGCCTGATTATGAATTAAAAACCATATTAAACTTTGCTGCTTTTTAACAATTCAAAAAATATAAAAAGAAGTTCACCGTTAATTCACGAAATATACTGGCATCATAAAAGAAATATACTGGCATCATAAAATTTGTCCTATGAAAAAAACTGTACTTCTCTATGCTCTTATTTTAACTGGTCTGCCGTTTTTAATTCAATCATGCAGTAAAAAAGGAGATCCAGGAATTAACGGAGAAGATGGCGCTCCCGGCGCTCCGGGAAATACTGTAAATGTGTCGGACAGCTTTCAATTTTCGCCTACAGATTACGTAATTGGTGCGTTCTCTATACAAACGTCGGCCATTTCTACATTGGGAATCTTTGCAAAAGTAGCTACGCTGCAAATTCCGAAACTCACACAAAAAATTTTTAGCTCCGGAACGGTGCTGGTTTATGTTAAATCTCCTTCCGCACTTAATTTCACCTTCAATCAATATACATCACTGCCTTTATCAATTCGCTCATCCAGTGTAGGTTATTCTACCAAGATATCTTATGCTTATGAACCCGGTAAACTAAGAATATATTATTATTATGAATCCGGTGATGCAGGTGCCACAACACCAGATATAGCTAATACTGTTGTGCCTCCTTTTACCTTCAAGTATGTAATAATTCCTGGAACTGAGGGATTTTCCGCTGGTAAAAAACCACCAGTTGATCCTTCAGACTATAAAGCCGTTGAAGAATATTATCACCTCAATAAAAATCCGTCCTTTAAAATTACAAATTCAGAGAATTAATTTATCGTTTGTTCATTTATAGATTGTTCAAAAAATTAACCTTCTTATTGAAGATTATTAAAAACTCATAATCCGTATTTGGCGCTAATTTCAAGCATTCTGTCTATAGGTTTTTTTGCCGCGCGGCGAACCGCCTCATCCATAATAATTTCTGGCGTTTCGTACTCCATACATAGATAAAGCTTTTCGAGCGTATTAAGTTTCATGTGGGGACAATCATTACACGCGCAATTATTATCGGGGGGTGCAGGGATAAAAGTTTTTTCCGGGGAAGCTTTCTGCATCTGGTGCAAAATGCCGGTTTCTGTCGCGACTATATATTCCTGCGTATTATCCTCAAGCGTATATTTCAACAGTCCGGTTGTTGATCCGATGTGATCAGCAATCCTGAGAATATGATCTTCGCATTCGGGATGCGCAATTAATTTTGCCTTTGGATGTCTGACTTTGAGCCGGGTAATTTTTTCAAGACTGAATATTTCATGCACCATACAGGCTCCGTTCCAGAGAACCATATCCCGCCCGGTTTTTTTTACGAGATATGCGCCCAGGTTTTTATCAGGAGCAAAGATAATTTTTTGATCTGCCGGCAGACTTTCAACTATCTTTTGAGCGTTACTGGATGTACAGATTATATCGCTTAAAGCTTTTATCCCGGCCGAGCAGTTGATGTAGGAAATAACTAAATGATCTGGATGTTTGTCTTTAAATTCTTTGAAAAGAGGGGGTGGTGCGGAATCCGCCAATGAGCAACCGGCTTTGAGGTCAGGAAGAACAACTTTTTTATGCGGATTAAGAATTTTTGCGGTTTCAGCCATGAAGTGAACTCCTGCAAAAACGATGAGATCGGCATCTGTGTTCTGAGCTTTTTGTGCAAGCCCAAGACTATCGCCGATATAATCTGCAACATCTTGAATATCAGGTTCCTGGTAGTAATGGGCGAGTATGATTGCATTTTTTTCTTTTTTTAAAAGTTCAATTTCGTGGAACAGATCCAGCCTTGCGTCAATTTCCAGATCCAAATATCCTACTTTCCCAACACTTTGTTTCGCTGCAGCTATGTGCATATCTTCCATAGTATTTAATATTAACTATATAATTTTATAAAAGAAACCTATTACTATTACGGGTGTGAATTAGTGGATAATCTTCCCCGCCATTATTTTGGAATTAATAAAATTACCGGTTTACCCACAACTTTCCACACGATCTTAACAATTCATAAATCAATACGGTTGCATTATAAGACGTGTTTTCCACTATGGTTCATAAAGTATACGATGTATAAGTAAAACGGAAAATGAACAAAAAAGGCTGTGGAATGATGACTAACAAGTCGTGAGTTGCTGACCAGGAATTATCCGATAAGCAGAAACCCTGAATTTACCAGCCAACTGTCCACCAAATCCGATAAGTATTAACCCTGGTTTTCCACCGGAATATTTATTTATCAACGAGGTCTGTGAATCCTGTCTTCACATCGTTGTTCCACAAGCGATTAATGGCGGAGGGAAATGAAAGTTTAAACGCTTGACTGGAATCGATATATTTTCCTGTAACCCGCAATTCATCAGGATTTCATGAGGTTTTCCACAGTTTGTTCATAACCAATTTTCCCCTATTTTTGCCGTCCGTTTATAAATTCATAAATATTTCATTAAATAAGACGTTTAAACCGTTATGTCAATTATTCAAAACATCCGTGACAAAGCCGCGTGGATAGTAAGTGGTGCGATTGCTTTAGCCTTAATAGCCTTTATTGCGCAAGATGCATTCCAGGGTGGTGGCCGTGGAATTTTTGGTGGTAGTGGAACAACCCTCGGTAAGGTTAACGGACAAAAAATAGAAGTGCAGGGTTTTGAACAGAAGGTTAAAATGATGGAAGAACAGTACAGGAACGCCAACTATCCCGTGAACGATATGATGCGTCAGCAAATACGGGATGGCGTCTGGAACGAATCAGTTGAAGATATTATATTGAGTAAGGAATACCAAAAACTCGGATTAACTGTTTCTGATAAAGAATTGAATGATATGTTGTATGGAGCTAATCCCCCCCAGCAGATCCAACAACAATTCACTGATCCAAAAACGGGCATTTATGATGCAAATGCAGCTTATACAGCAATAAAATCATTGAAAAAAGGTACACCGCAATATGCGAGTTTCTGGGGTGAATTTATTCCTTCGCTGGAAAAAGCAAGGATGAAAGAAAAATATCTTACACTGCTTGGTAACACCTCCTATGTTCCGAAATGGATGGTTGAGAAATTGAATTCAGATGGTGCTCAGACTGCAAATATATCTTTCGTGAGCGTCCCTTATTCGACTGTTGCCGATTCGGCTTTCAAGGTATCAGACCAGGAAATTCTGCAATATGTAAACGAAAGGAAAGATGCTTTTAAACAGGAAAAGAGCCGGAATATAGAATATGTGTCTTTCGACGCTTCGCCTAACAAAGAAGATTCGGCTGCTATTTTAAGCCAGGTTACCGCTTTAAAAAACGAATTTGCAACCACAACAGATATTCCCGCATTCCTTCTGGGTAATGCCAGCGAAACAGAGTTTGTAGATTACTATGTTCAAAAATCAAAAATGCCACCTGCAAACGGTGACACACTTCGTTCTCTGGCCGATGGCCAGGTTTTCGGACCTTACCTCGACGGTGGTAATTATGTTATGGCCAGAATGATGGGCAAGAGAAACTTACCGGATAGCGCTAAAACACGGCATATACTAATAAAGATATCAGACGCTCAGACTGGTGCAGTCAGATCGGACAGCGCAGCGAAAAAACTGATCGACAGTATTGTTACTGCAATCAATGCAGGTGCATCTTTCGATTCAATGGTTGTAAAATTCACTGAAGATGAAGGAAGTAAAAATACAGCAGGTGTATATGATTTTTCTTCTTCTCAAACTAATCTTAGTAAAGAATACTTTGAAACTGCATTTTATGGAACTGCCGGAGATAAAAAAACGGTAAAAGTCGAAAATGCCCAATATATTGGCTATCATTATATAGAAGTATTATCCCAGAAAAATTTTGAAACAGGATATAAGATTGCATATTTCTCAAAGCCTGTTCTGGCAAGTGATGTTACCCGTAATACTGCAATGGGTCTCGCTTCGCAATTTGCTGCTGAAAGCCGCGACCGCAGACAGCTTGATGCAAATGCAAAAAAGAAAAACATCAACAAATTTGTTGCGGCGGATATCAAACCACTGGATTATACAATTTTCGGTCTTGGCGATAGCCGTGAACTTGTAAAATGGGTATACCAGGTAAAAGGCGGCGAAGTTGCAGAGCAACCCTATCTTGTGGGTGATAAGTATGTTGTTCCTGCCGTTAGTGCGGTATATGAAGAAGGCACTATGCCTGCAGAAAAAGCCAGACCGTTGGTAGAAGTTAAGATTAGAAACAAAAAGAAAGCAGAACAGATCATTAAGAAAATCGGATCGGCAAATACACTGGAAGCAGTTGCCCAGGCAACGGGTCAGGCAGTCGCAAAAGCCGACAGCGTTCGTTTCAGCACTCCTAATATTCCAAACATTGGCCCGGAAGTAAAAGTTGTAGGTCAGGTATTCAATAAGGGCATTCAGGGTAAAATTTCAGCTCCGATTGCGGGTGAACTTGGTGTTTTCGTTTTAAAGACCGACAACATCTATAACACTCCAACGCCTGGATTCAACGTCGGCCAGCAACAAAAAATGCTTCAGCAACAACAAAAATCTTTTGCAGCCAGGATGATTCCTGAGATCATTAAAAAGAATGCAGAAATAAAGGACGAGAGATATAAGTTTTTTTAATGTACAACGGATCTCCTGATCGGTTGATTTTCAATGCTGTTTGGTGTTGCATTTGTTAAAGTCTCCTTTAATAATAATGAGCGGATCGGGAGATCCGCTCCACATATCAACGGGTCGGGAGATCCATTGCACAAGCAGACGAGGACGTTCGCACTACATAAAAAATGTTAACTTTGCACTTGAAATGAGTGAAGAAATAATAAATAAAATTGCACAGAGTGCATTGACCACAATTGATCTTAAAAGTTATTTTCCGGTTGAAAAAGTAGTAGTCTTTGATCTTAAGCCCTTGCTTTTCATGGAGATGATCATTAAGGAAAAAGAGTTTCGTACCTCTTTGACGGAAACCGACTGGAAAACCTACCAAAACAAAAGAGTAACTGTGACATGTTCCGCGGAGGCAATTATTCCGATGTGGGCTTATATGCTTGTTACGTCTTATCTTCAACCTGTTGCAACAGAAGTTCTTTTTGGAACGGCGGAAGAGGCCACGCAACAAATTTTTCTCCGTAATATAAAATCAATTAACTCAAACGATTTTCTTGACAAACGTGTTGTGATCAAAGGTTGTGGTGATCTGGGCGTTGGACCATTCGCCTACCTGGAGATCACCCAGAAATTACGTCCTGTTGTTAAAAGTATTATGTACGGCGAGCCCTGTAGTACAGTACCGATTTATAAAAAGAAATAACGATAAGTGTTTAACAGGCCATTACTGCATTCAAAACCATCCCCGTTTCCGGAAGACAAATAACATCCAGATAGGAATCAGCAGCATAGCAGATAATGCTATAAAGAAACCATATTTATTATGGATATAAGGGACCGTCTCGAAATTCATTCCAAATATTCCACCTATCACAGTTGCCGGAGCAAGTAAACATGTCACAATAGCCATCACCTTCATCACCTCGTTCATGCGGAGGTTTACATTATTGATATACAGATCCTGCATAGAGACCATGATATCCCGATAGTTTTCACAAAGATCAGACGCCTGAACTATATGATCGTACACATCTTTGAAATATTTGGTGGTGCGGTCTTCCAGCAAATCACTTTCGCTACGGATGATGCTATTTATAAGATCCCTTACAGGTGCAATATTTCTTTTCAGGATGATCAGCTCTTTACGAACATGGTTGATGCGTGCAAGTGATGTCGGATTGCTTCTGCGAATGAGCTCCTCTTCTAACATCTCAATTTCATCGCCGAGCTTTTCCATTACATTGTAATAATTATCCACGATAAGATCAAGCATCGTATAGTTAAGATAATCTGCCCCCCTTTGGCGTAACTTACTTTGAGCTATTGAAAGCTTCTGCCGGAGTGGACCAAAAACATCGCGAGTGGCATCTTCCTGAAAAGAGATAACAAAGTCTTTTCCGAGCACGATACTTATCTGTTCTGTTTCGACAGCTTTTTTTGCAGAATCAAAATAGAGCATATTAAGCAGGCAGAACATCACACCTTCTACTTCATCCATTTTCGGGCGTTGACCGATACTCAGAATATCCTCAATCAGCAACTGGTGAATGCCAAAATGATTACATATTGATTCTACTTCAGTTTTGCGGAGACCGTCAATATTAATCCAGCTGATACGATTACTGGTTTTGAAATCGAAACAGCTCTCAACAGATTCCACCTTTTTCTCGATGAGCGTTGTGGCGTCATAATCATAAATATACAAATTGACTTCCTGGGCTTCTTCACGGATTGGAATAACCGTGGGATTGACATGCAATATTTCTTTCGTACGGTCAGTACCGAATATAACGGGTAACGACAGATATTTTAAATATTTAGCCGGCTGCATTTGCTAAAGATAAAAAAGAAAAACGGGGCATAGGCCCCGTTAATTAAGTAATATTTCGAAAAACAAATTGTAACTGATTCAATATCAATTAATGCTCGTGGCTATAAGATCGACGCCAGCTTTATTGCCGGTTATTTTTAATATTATCGGAATTGCGGGGTTATTCAATAACCAGATCTTACCAGATTTATCAGCAGTCTCGAGGTAAACAACATCAACAGCTTTGTCGGCAAGTTTAAATTCATCTCCTGCAGATGCGGTAGCAACATTGTATTCAACATTATTTTGTTTCACTTTCTTGTCTTTTGTAAGGGCCACCCACTGATCTTTGGAAAAAATTAGCTGGGCCTTATCATCAGGCAAGACCATTTCAACACCAGGCTCTGGATTTTCAGACACGCTGCCTGAAGCACTTTGAAGCGATTTTTTATTCATGATCCAGGAGCCTTCGCCGTATTCTTTAACACTCCAGCCAATTTTTAAGTAATCTGTTGCCATTGAATCGATAGAAAAACCGACCGGGACCTGCTCCCCGTTTACAGTGGCGGTGTATTGCATTTTTGTGCCAATTTTAATTTCAGGAAGAAATTTGCCCTGGGAAAAAGAGGCGAAAGAAACGGTGAGCATTAAAATTAGCAATGAAGCTTTCATATTTAAAATTTAACTGAAAATAAGGGAAAGAATGGTCTAAGCAAAATCAGGGGTAAAATATCACGGTATGGTAAAATACTATGAAACCAACATAGTGAAATTCAACAAAAGTTAAAGTTGTTTTAACCGGGAAAAAGCAAAGCAAAAACGTATTATTACAAGAACAGCAACCAGATAAGAAGACCCAAACTTTGAACGGAACTCAGGAATCAATGTTTTAAATTTGACGTCATTATGCCATTCAAGCTTCATACACCATATCAGCCGGCGGGCGACCAGCCGCAGGCAATTGCCCAGCTTATTGAGGGTATCAATGAGGGAGAGCAACATCAGACTTTACTTGGGGTTACCGGATCCGGAAAAACATTTACCATTGCCAACGTAATCCAGGCAACCCAAAAACCGACGCTTGTTTTAACTCACAATAAAACACTTGTGGCCCAGCTTTATGGGGAATTCAAGCAATTTTTTCCGGAAAACGCCGTCGGCTATTTTGTTTCTTACTATGATTATTACCAGCCGGAAGCTTATATGCCCGTAAGTGACACTTATATCGAAAAAGACCTTTCCATCAATGAAGAACTGGATAAATTAAGGCTTCAGGCAACCACCCAGCTGCTCAGCGGCCGCCGGGACATTATTGTTGTTGCTTCAGTAAGCTGTATTTATGGAATTGGTAATCCGGCAGAGTTTGAGAACGGGATTATCCGGATTAAAAGAGGTCAGACTCTTTCACGCCAGGGGTTCCTTCACTCACTGGTGAACTCACTTTATTCAAGGAGCCAGGAAGAATTCAAAAGAGGAAATTTCCGGGTTAAGGGAGACACCGTTGATATCAATCTTCCTTATGTAGATTACGGTTATCGTATAACGTTTTTCGGAGATGACATTGAAGAGATCGAAACCTTTGATGTAACCACCAATAAACGCATGTTGCAGATGGAAGATGCCGCCATCTTTCCTGCGAATCTTTATCTCGCCCCAAAAGATATGCTGCAGCAGGTTTTATTCGAGATTCAGGACGAAATGCAGTCCCAGGTTGAATATTTTAAAAGTACCGGCAAATTTATCGAGGCCCAAAGGCTTAGCGAAAGAGTAAATTATGATGTTGAAATGATCCGCGAACTGGGTTTTTGTAACGGAGTTGAAAACTATTCCCGGTTCTTTGACAGGCGCAAGCCCGGTACCAGGCCATTCTGTTTACTCGATTATTTTCCAAAAGACTTTTTGTGCGTGATAGATGAAAGCCACCAGACCATACCACAGGTGAGCGGCATGTATGGAGGTGACAGGAGCAGGAAGCTGATTCTGGTCGACTATGGCTTCAGGCTTCCTTCGGCACTCGATAACCGGCCACTTAACTTTCACGAGTTCGAATCTATGCTGAGCCAGACCATTTACGTGTCGGCCACGCCTGGTGATTACGAACTTGAAAAAGTGGGTGGAATTGTAGTTGAACAGGTGGTTCGGCCAACCGGATTGCTGGATCCCCCAATAGAAATCAGACCCAGCGTTAACCAGATCGACGATCTTTTGGATGAAATTGATAAAACAGTAAAAAAGGGAGACCGTGTACTTGTTACTACGTTGACCAAACGGATGGCAGAAGAAATGGACAAATATCTTCACCGGATAAATATCAAATCGAAATATATACACAGCGAAGTTCACACGCTTGACCGTATCGAGATACTCCGGGATCTTCGTCTCGGCGTTATTGATGTTTTGGTAGGCGTGAATCTTTTACGGGAAGGTCTCGATCTTCCCGAAGTTTCGCTGGTCGCTATTCTCGATGCAGATAAAGAGGGATTTTTAAGAAACGAAAAATCACTTACCCAAACGGCCGGCCGGGCAGCCCGCAATGTTGATGGAAGGGTGATTTTTTATGCTGATGTCATGACAGAAAGCATGCAAAAAACCATCGACGAAACAACCAGGCGCCGCGAAAAACAAATCACCTATAACATCGAACATAATATCATCCCACGTACGGTAACAAAAAGCAAAGAACAGGTGTTTGCACAAACTTCAGTGCTTGATATTAAAGGATACGACCCGGCAAATCCGTATTCTGTCGCACCGGATGAGGAGCTCGTAACAGTGGCTGCGGAAGATCAGGAAACATACCAGACAATTCCGCAGGTTGAAAGAGGGATTGCCAGGATAAAAAAAGAAATGGAAAAAGCAGCCAGAGATCTTGATTTTATGGAAGCCGCAAGACTAAGAGATGAAATGTTCCTGTTGCAGAAAAAGCTACAGGCAATGAAATAATAGCCACACATAACTTGTTACCTTCGTCGCATGGAGAAAAAATTGTTTTTACTGGATGCATTTGCATTAATTTTCAGAGCCTACTATGCATTGATCAGAAATCCGAGACTTACTTCCAAAGGGCGGAATACAAATGCACAATTCGGTTTTATCAATACACTCGTTGAATTGATAAACAACCAGAAACCCAGTCACATGGCTGTTTGTTTTGACACGCATGCACCTACGGAAAGGCACACCGACTTCACAGAATACAAAGCAAATCGCCAGGAGGCTCCCGAAGATATACTCGCTGCTATTCCAGACATCAAAAGACTAATCAAAGCTTTCAACATTCCGGTGGTTGAAATGGATGGCTTTGAAGCCGACGACGTAATTGGAACACTCAGTAAACAAGCAGCAAAAGCCGGTTATGACGTGCTGATGGTTACGCCGGATAAAGACTACGGACAGCTGGTAGACGAAAAAGTAAAAATCTATAAACCCGGTTACCAGGGAGGTGATGCCGAAATTCTGGGTGTGAAGGAAGTCTGCGAAAAATGGAACATTAAAGACGTTTCCCAGGTAATTGATATTCTTGGCCTGATGGGCGATGCGGTTGATAATATACCCGGCATTCCGGGTGTGGGCGAAAAAACCGCATCAAAGCTGTTAGCCGAATATGAAACACTTGAAAATGTACTCGCCAATGCAGATAAGATTAAAGGCGCTTTAGGAGAAAAAGTACGTAAGGGTGCTGAATCTGCAATTATGTCTAAAAAACTGGCAACGATCATATGCAACGTGCCGGTTGAATTTCACGAAGAAGATTTTAGGCTGAAAGAATGGAACAGAGAAGAATTAAAGGAAGTTTTTAGCGAACTCGAATTTAAAAGCGTTGCAAAAAGAATACTGGGCGAAGATCTGAACACCGGTACGGTTCCCGAAGGCGTGCAGACAGACCTGTTTGGAAATGCAGTATCTGCAGGTAAAATCACATCAAAACCGCAGGCCAAAAGCATTATACAGGAACAGGATCCGATCAGTGAGATTATTAATGAAGGAGAGGCACCGCCTAGTTTGCCTGCCCCCAAGAATATTTCGAATACTCCTCACCGTTATGAGATGATTCAGGGTGACGCTATACCCGCGTTTGTCAGGGAACTGATGAGTAAAACGGAAATATGTTTTGACACGGAAACAAATAATCTTGATGCCAACGATGCGGAACTTGTTGGCATGAGCTTTTCTTATTTACCAGGTGAGGCATACTATGTACCATGTCCGTCCGATCAGGAAGAAACGAAAAAAATTTTAAAACAATTCGCGGTGCTTTTTGCAAATCCATCAATTAGATGGATCGGGCAAAATCTGAAATATGATATGCTGGTGCTTAAATGGTACGGCTATGAATTGATTGGGTCCTGGTTTGATACTATGCTGGCCCATTATGTAATTGAGCCGGAAGGCAAACGGAGCATGGATATGCTGAGCACTCAGTTTCTCGGATATGATCCGGTACCAATTGAAGAATTGATTGGTAAGAAAGGAAAAAATCAAGGGAATATGAGAGATGTTGGGCTAGACAAAATAAAAGATTATGCTGCTGAAGATGCTGATATTACTCTTCAGCTTAAACATGCATTGCTGCCATTGCTTTCGGCTAAGGCAGTCGAAAAAGTTTTTTACGAGGTGGAGAATCCTCTTCTCGCCGTACTGACTGATATGGAATACGAAGGGATCCGGGTTGATGTTGATTTCCTGAATGAATATTCGCTTGAACTTGATAAAGATGCAAAACGTAGCGAAGAAAGCGTTTATGAACAAGCCGGGCTCCGGTTTAATCTGGCCTCGCCTAAACAGCTGGGAGAAGTGCTTTTTGAAAAACTGCAACTTGATCCGAAAGCAAAAAAAACCAAGACCGGCCAGTACGCGACCGGCGAAGATGTCCTTTCAAAACTCGCACATCAGAATAAGATCGTTGAAGATATTCTGGCGTTCAGAGAACTTACCAAGTTGAAGTCGACTTATGTGGACTCACTACCGTTATTGCGTAACCGAAAAACTGGCAGGGTGCATACTTCCTATGCGCAGGCTGTAGCAGTTACCGGAAGGCTATCAAGTAATAATCCCAATCTTCAGAACATTCCGGTGCGTACTGAACGTGGCCGTGAGATCCGTAAAGCGTTTATTCCGCGCGACGAAAACCACGTCTTGTTATCTGCAGATTATTCTCAAATCGAATTGCGTATAGTTGCTGCAATCAGCGGTGATGCTGCCATGTGCGAAGCGTTCAGGCTTGGAAAAGACATTCATACCGCAACGGCTGCCAAAGTATATAATGTGGATGAAAAAGATGTTGTGAAAGAAATGCGATACAAAGCAAAGAGTGTAAACTTCGGGATCATTTATGGTCAGGGCGCTTTTGGTCTTGCGGATAATCTTGGAATCAGCCGCACGGAAGCAAAAGAAATTATTGATAATTATAAGAAACAGTTTTCGAGTATTCAGCGCTACATGGATGATACCGTGAATTTTGCAAGAGAACATGGATATGTACAAACGTTGGTTACGCGATATAAATTCTTCAAATTTTACAGTTCGCGGTTTTGCAGAACGTAATGCCATTAATTCTCCCATTCAGGGAACAGCGGCCGATATGATCAAACTGGCGATGGTTAAAATTCACCAGGTATTTAAGGAGCAAAAATTTCGCTCGCGGATGATCTTACAGGTTCATGATGAGCTAGTTTTTGATGCTTTGCTTGAGGAAGTAGAGATAATTAAACCTATTATAATAGAATGCATGCGTAACGCATTGCCTTTGCCTAATGACGTACCCGTAGAAGCCGAAATCGGTGCAGGGAAGAATTGGTTAGAGGCGCATTAAAGGCTCCCCTCCTGCGAAGGAGGGGAAATGCCGAAGGTATGGGGTGGTTGTTTTTTGGTAACCGAAGACTAATAACTTTCGAAGACCAAATAACAACCACCCTCCTTCGCTAAAGCTACGGAGGCCAATGCCCGCTCGCTTCGCTCGCCGCCCTCCTGCGAAGGAGGGCGGCTATTAATCCCCTTTTAATCCAGTGCTTAAAAAATTGCCAACAATTTTTCTTAGGCCCCGTATTTGCAACTCTCTAACAGAATTCGTCATCTTTAAGAATTATCTTCAGAGTGGCAAAATCCCCATTTGATGTCACCTAAATAACGCCAGTATGAAAATAAAATCTACAATTTTGATATCCCTTATAAGCATGCTGTTTTACAGCTTTGCAACTCAGGCTCAGGAGTCCTGGCCAAAGAGTGTTAAAGGGTCTGATGGCTCTACCATCAAAATATATCAATTTCAACCCGAAAGTTTCAATAACAATTCTCTTAAAGCAAGTGCTGCTATTTCCATAACAAAAGAAGGAAGCACAGACCCGGTATTCGGCGTTGCATGGCTTGAGGCAGTTACTTCTACCCAGGGTCAACAGGTACAAATAGAATCGATTAAAATCAATTCTATAAAATTACCTGGCGATATAAGTGACGAAGCACTTAATGCATTACAAGACGAACTCGAAGAAAAGTCATCTGCGTTGAACATTGAAATACCGCTGGATGAACTTCAGTCTTCTGTTCAATTGAACAAACAGCAAACAGCACTTGCTGATCAGATCAGTAACAAGGCTCCCAAAGTTATTTACAGCACCAGTCCTTCAATATTGGTAGTAATTGATGGAGAACCGAAGATCCAAAAAAACGCAGAATGGGGAGTTGACGCAGTCGTAAACACGCCTTTTACACTTGTTAAAAATAATGACGGCAAGTTTTATTTACATGGTGGAAAACATTGGTACATGGCTCCGACAGCGAAAGGACCATACAGCATGACAACGACAGTTCCCGAGCGTCTTCAAAAGGTGGACGCTCTTACGCAAAGTGCAAAAAGCGATAACAAAGACGGAAATGAAGCAGAAGAAAAAGATGAGAACACGATTTATAAAATCATAGTTAGCACTCAACCGGCTGAGCTCATTCAATCGGCCGGTGAAGCAAAGTTTACACCACTTGAAAATTCCGGACTGTTATATGTTTCAAATTCCGGGGATGATATTTTTATGGAGGTAAATTCGCAGGATTATTATGTTCTGATTTCCGGCAGATGGTACCATTCCAAAACATTAAGTGGCGACTGGGAATATACCAGCTCTGATAAATTACCGGAAGACTTTGCAAAGATACCCGAAGGTTCGCCGAAAGATCATGTGTTGGCCAGCGTGGCAGGAACTGAAGCAGCAAACGATGCAGTGGAAGAAGCCTCAGTGCCACAGACAGCCAAGGTTGACCGTAAGTCAGCACAGGCAGATGTCACTTACGATGGAGACCCAAGATTTGAAGATATTGACGGAACCGATCTTGACTATGCGGTTAATACACCTGCTTCTGTGCTGAGATGGAGAGGAAGATATTATAGTGTTGACAATGGAGTCTGGTTCGAGTCGGGCCGCGCTACAGGGCCTTGGGTAGTTAGTGTTACAAGGCCTTATCCGGTAGCGCTTATTCCACCCAGTTATCCTGTATATCATATGAAGTATGTTTATATCTACGATGTTACCCCCGAATATGTTTACATGGGGTACACTCCGGGATATCTGAACACCTTTGTTTATGGGCCAACAGTCGTTTACGGAACAGGCTATTATTACGAACCCTGGTTCGGAACACATTATTATGCGAGACCATATACCTGGGGATTTAACGTACATTACAATCCATGGATTGGCTGGGGTATAGGTTACCGTTATAGCTCGGGCTGGTTTAATATTGGATTTGGAATCGGACATCGCCCCTGGGGAAACTGGAGCGGCGGCTGGTGGGGACCTCGTTCTTACCGTCCTGCCTATTGCTGGTCACCTTACAGGTATGGTGGAAGCTATTATGGAAGAAACAATGGTTACTATAACCGAAGCCGTAATTACAATGTTGTGAACCGGAATTATTCTGGCAATATTTACCGTAACCGCGGAGGAATTGTAAGCCGTGATTATCAACGCGCGGCCTTTAACGACCGTTACAGAGGTAGCAGACGCTCTGACTGGTCATCTAATAACAGATATCCGAACAGGGTCGGCAACTCGCCTAACAGATCCGGGAATAACTACAACAATCGTAATATCGGTACAAGACCTTCAAACAGAACATCAGACAGACCAGTGAGAGAATATAATCCTACACGCAGAACAGACCCTTATAACCGGAATAATGTCGTTACACCGGCTGACCGGAACAGGGATAATAATGGCAATCGTAATAATGACCCCAACAGAAATCCAAATTATAACCGCCGAATTAACCCATCAGGAAATCGCGACGGCCGTAATCCCAATATTAATCCCAACAGTAATAACAGTCCGGAAAATGAAAGGACGATGCCTGGCAGGATCAACAGGCCGGAAAGAGGAGAACGCTTACATTCCAGTCCTGACAATTTAAACCGGAGAGTGTCTCCTGCACCAGAAAGACAAATTCAACCAAGAACAGAAAGGCAATATCAGCCTCAGCAGCGTGAAATACAACGGAGAGAGCCCGGAGGAGCTTCACCTGCTATGCGGGAACAGCGTGCGGCGCCTGTTATGAGGCAACACGAGAGCAGATCTGTTTCTCCTGCTCCATCTAGATCAGGAGATCGTCCTGCGCGTTCAGGTGGCGGCGAAGGCAGAAGGCCCGAACGCAGGAACTAAAGTCCGGCGACTGATTTAAACAGCACCTTCTTTACTCAATTTCACTACTCATATAGGGCGGACAATCAGTCCGCCTTATTTTTTGTGCGCCATGCATGGCGATAAACTTGACGGTGCAAGTCCGTTACGGGGGTTTGTAATCACCAACCATTAGCCAAGAGCAAGGGTGTCCACTGCGAAGTGGAATCTGAAGGAATCTGGCGGCAAAGTCCCGGCCCCAGGAACACGAATATCATCAGGCAAAGCTGTGGGATGAGCTTGCAAAACAAAGCGAAGTCCAAAGATTACACGGACACAGTAATGTAAATGGTACGGGTATATGGGATGAAGGTTTATCGTCTTACCATGGGAGATCTCCCAGACATGCGGAAACAACACGTATGAAGCATGGTTGAAACAAGATTTACTGTGAGAAGTCAGCCGAGGCCATAGTACAGCAGGGCGACATTTGCTGGAAGGGCTGAACCTTAAGAAGTAAGTAGTAAATGAATGTTACCAGATGAAAGGTAGAAAGCAGAAAATATCGCAAGATAACTTCCTACAGAAAAATAGGGCAGAACCCGAAGACTATGTAGGAGTGCAGACTTCCATGTGGATAACTGAAAACAACCTTACAGGTTTAGATCAAACAGGGTATGGAATGCTTGAACAAATCCTGTCACCTGCAAACCTGAATGCAGCCTACAAAAGGGTTGTACACAACAAGGGGGCGGGTGGTATTGATGGGATGCAAGTCGAGTCCTTAAAGGACTATCTCATCGAAGAAAAGGACGCGCTGATAGCGACCATACTGGAGGGTAAATACCGTCCAAATCCGGTACGTCGGGTAGAGATACCCAAAGAGAATGGAAAGAAGCGCCAGCTCGGAATCCCTACCGTTGTTGACGGGGTGATACAACAGGCGATCACACAAGTGCTAAGCCCGATCTACGAGAGACAGTTTTCCAAAAGCAGTTATGGATTCAGGCCAAAACGCAGTGCGCATCAGGCACTACAGCAATGCCAACGGTACATCACCGAAGGATATAAATATGCTGTAGACATGGACCTGGAGAAGTTCTTCGACACGGTCAATCAGAGTAAACTGGTTGAAGTGTTATCAAGAACGATCAAGGATGGCAGAGTCATCTCGCTAATCCACAGGTACCTGCAAGCAGGTGTCGTAGTAGCGAATAAGTTTGAACAAACAGCTGTCGGTGTACCACAGGGTGGACCATTAAGTCCGCTGTTAAGCAACGTCATGCTTAATGAGTTGGACAAAGAACTAGAGCAACGTGGCCACCGCTTCGTTCGCTATGCAGATGATCTGCTGATCTTATGCAAAAGCAAACGGGCAGCAACGCGCACGATGGAAAACCTCGTGCCTTACATCGGGCAGAAGCTGTTCCTCAAAGTGAACCGCGAAAAGAGCACAGTGGCCTACATCACAAAAGTGAAGTTCCTTGGCTATTCCTTTTACCAAAAACAGGGAGAAGGCCGTCTTCGCATACATCTTAAGAGTGTGGAGAAGATGCGATTAAAGATCAGGGAACTCACCTCGAGAAGCAATGGCTGGGGAAATGTAAGAAGGAAAGAAGCACTCAGGCAGTTTATCACTGGATGGGTGAACTACTTCAGGTTTGCAGACATGGAAAACATGATGATAGAGGTCGATAAATGGTATCGCAGAAGGCTTCGGATGGTGCTATGGAAACAATGGAAACGCAACACCACCAAACAAGCAAATCTCATTAAGCTAGGCACAACCAAAGCCAAAGCGTGGGAGTATGCGAACACCAGGAAGGGTTATTGGCATATTGCCAATAGCTGGATATTGTCTACGTCTGTGACCAACGAGCGGCTCAGGGACAGCGGATACTTATCACTGACGGACTGCTACCTGAATGCACGAAAACTAAATTAGGGAACCGCCGTATACCGAACGGTACGTACGGTGGTGTGAGAGGACAGATAGCCAACATTTGTTGGCTATCTTCCTACTCGATTGCCTGGCTCAGCTATTGCTTTAAGGTAAACAGGCTTACATTTGCTTTGATCATATGTATTTCACATCTAAGATAAAGAAGGCAAAAGGGCTCTACCAGGCTATTTCTCATTACCTCACGTTCCGGCTCAACAGGGTGCAATATATCATGGTAGTTGCAACCATTGTCGGCGTAGTATCAGGCCTTGCAGCAGTTTTATTAAAAACCCTGGTACATTATTTACAAAGAGGAATTGAAGAGATTCCCGTTTCAAGGTTTTCTTATCTTTTATTTCCAGCATTGGGATTGGTAATTACGGTGCTCATTGTGCGTACGATGTTTCGCGGCCGTATCGACAAAGGCATTGCAATGGTGTTAAAGGCAATTGCCAGAAATGCTTCATTTATTCCCCTTAAACACACTTATCAGCACATCATCACAAGCTCCGTTACAGTAGGACTTGGAGGGTCCGTGGGTCTCGAATCGCCGATCGTTGCAACGGGATCGGCAGTCGGGTCTAATCTTGCCCGGATACATGATTTGAATTACCGTGAACGGACTTTGCTTATCGGCTGTGGGGCAGCATCGGGTATTGCGGCCGTGTTTAACGCACCAATTGCCGGAGTCATTTTCGCTATTGAAGTGTTACTGGTTGAATCAATAGTCAGTTATTTTATTCCACTCATAATATCTGCGGCTATTGGTGCTCTCTGTTCCAAGATCATACTCCAGGAATCGCTTCTTTTTAATTTTAAGTTGAAGCAAAATTTTGATTATTTCAATGTTCCATTTTATATACTCTTGGGAGTAATTGCGGGCTTTTGTTCTTTGTATTATGCACGGACGTTTAAGAACGTTGAACACAGATTGCTTGGATGGAAAATAAATGGCTACACCAGGGCTATTGCGGGCGGCATGATGTTAATGCTGATCTATTTTTTATTTCCGCCGCTGTTTGGAGAAGGCTATGAAAGCGTTAAAAGCCTTGCTAATTCAGAAACCAGCGATTCGGATAACTCAAGGCTGCTGTCATACCTGTCGGACGACTGGAAAGTAATTCTTTTCACCGGCGTTATTGTTTTACTGAAACCGGTTGCTGCCGGTATTACAATAGGCAGTGGTGGGAATGGTGGTAATTTTGCACCGTCATTATTCGCGGGCTCTTATCTCGGATTTTTTATTTCGAAACTGATGAACACCAGCTCATGGTTTCGTTTGCCGGAAGGAAATTTTGCATTGGTGGGCATGGCAGGCGTGTTAAGCGGTGTGATGTATTGTCCATTGACTGCCATATTTCTCATTGCCGAAATAACTAACGGTTACGAATTATTTATACCACTTATGCTTGTATCCTCGATTTCATTTTTCATAGTAAAACACTATGAACCTTATTCGATGGAAACAAAAAAGCTAGCTCTGGAGCGACAGATCTTTACCCAGCAAAAAGAAAAAAACATCCTTACTTCTATTAGTTTTACGGAAATGCTTCAGGATACTTACGCAACAATCGGCATAGACAAAAACCTGGGTGACCTGGTAGAAATTATCAAACTAAGTAATAAAAACATTTTTGCGGTTGCCGACAACAGGGGGTTATTCGCAGGCATTATTGAATTGCATGATATCAAACAACAATTATTTGAGCCTGATAATTTTCAAAAAATTCTGGTAAGATCAATCATGAAAAAACCCGCGGCGATTTTGCAGGAAGATCAGGATATGCATGCGGCAATGGAAAAATTTGATATTACGCATAGCTGGTATATACCTGTTTTGGATAAAGACAAAAAATTTGTTGGGTTTATATCCCAGACCAGGGTGTTTAATAAATACCGGGAAATCCTGTCATCGCAGGGTGACCTGTATGATTAAGCTGCTGCAGAATCCTGAAGGAAGTAAGCCGGTCTGAGTCTTGGTTTCAGATCAAACATCCAGCTAAACATTTTATTGATGAGGCTGTTCCAGCCTGCAGCAGATTTATTGGAATGACGCTCGTAATATTCCGCTGTCTGAACCCGCATTTTTACGAGTACGTACCTGTTATTGATCGCCGCGTTTCTGATTTCATCGCTTAAGCTTACCAGGTGGTTTATTTCTTCGGGATCATTGATTATGTATGCTTTGCCTGTAATATGAAGGAAATAATCCTTTCCTTTTTTGAAAAAATTCAACTTCGCCGGAAATTCCTTGTCAAATTCCTGCAGAAACTGTGAGGGCCGGTTTACAAAAAACCATATCTGACCGGCATCATCAACATTCAGAGCATTGATAATTGAAGTTGGTAATTTTAAAACTGCTTCAGATTCATTACTGAACAGGGCGGATTGTATATCACCTATTTTGTTTTGTAAAAATCGTAACTGTAAAATGTTCATCATACAGAGTCAGCTTTGTTATACATTTCCAAATAAAATGCCAGACGATTTAGCAATGTTTCGCTATGCAGGATTCGATAATATCCATGCGGTCGTAGAAATATCTACCCATCTTTCCATTGATCCGGATCCCATCCTGTAGGATAAAGGAAAAATGTAGAAGCATTTTTCCGGAGTTCTTGCAGTAACTTAGTTTTCCTGTCGTGGCGGATCATTTTTCCAAAGACGGCCCTGATTTATCGGTATCTTTTGACTCACGGTTCTTTCCTGACACTTTTCGTTTCGATTCGTCACCCTGATTTTTTTCTGCCGGTTCGTCGGCCTGTGAGTCTGAAGTAAATCCTCCCTGAGGCTGCGAAGGATTTTTTTCGTTATATCCTTTCTTTAAACCGGGGTCGGTCCGGGGAATATTTTTCTGATCCTTTGAATTTGTGCCCGATTCCCTGGGTTTTGGATCTGCATTCTGGTCTGCATCATCCATATAGGAATGTTTGGTCGCCATAATTAATGTTTAAAATAGTAGTGAAAAAGCTATGCCATAGCGAATCTGATTGGATGGCACTTTTTTTTAACCTACCGAATCAACGAATGAATATGGAAGAACCCATCATACAACTGTCCCATCAGGAATTTTTAAAGGTCGACCGTAACTATGAAAAGGCCGCAATTGCCGTCAAACTGGTTTATGTCCGTGATTCAGATCCCGGCATAAAACGGATGAAGAAAGGTAAAGGTTTTACTTACATATATGATTCCAAACCTTTGAAGGGCGCGGCGGAACTTGAACGAATAAAGAAACTTGTAATACCCCCCGCCTGGACGAATGTGTGGATTTGCCCTTTGGAAAACGGACACATACAAGCTACGGGGCAGGACCTGCGTAAAAGAAAGCAATACCGGTATCATAACTTATGGAGTGTTTTGCGGAACGAAACAAAATTTCACCGGCTGCAGGAGTTCGGAAAACAATTGCCTGCTCTACGATCAAAAATCGAACAGGATTTTTCTAAAAAGGATTTGTCGCTTGATAAAGTATTGGCTGTTTTACTAAGTGTTATGGAAAGAACCTATATCCGTATCGGAAACAATGGCTATGAAAAATTGTATGGCTCTTACGGGTTAACTACATTGAAAGATAAACATGTCGAAGTTTCCGGCGATAACATCCACTTCACATTTAAAGGTAAAAAGGGAGTAGAGCATGAGATTTCCCTGCGTAATAAAAGGCTCGCGAGGGCGGTAAAGGATTGCCGTGATATTCCCGGGAAGGAACTCTTTCAATATTATGATGAACAGGGAAATCGAAGAACTGTCGACTCCGGAGCAGTCAATGAATACATTCAAAATGCAACCGGTTATGATTTTACGACGAAGGATTTTAGAACCTGGGCGGGTTCAGTTCACGCCTTACAGGCATTCCGTAGTGTAGGTGAAGCAATGACTCAAACCCAAAAAAAGAAAAACATCGTTTCAGTGCTCGATACTGTTAGCAAAAAACTGGGAAATACTCGTACGGTGTGCAGGAAATATTATGTGCATCCCGGTTTAGTTCAGTTGTATGAAAATGATAAACTTCATAAGTATCTCGATGAGCTGGACAAAATAGAAGAGCCTGATGAGGTAACAGGGTTAACATCAGAAGAACAGATCCTGATGAAAATATTAAAAAGGCATTGAAGTATAGTTGAAGGATTATAATTGAAATCAAAATTATCGATCGATAGCAATTGAGTAATGATTGTTGAGTAATGATTGTTGAGTAATGATTGGCGAGTAATGATTGTTGAGTAATGACTGTTGAGTAATGATTGGCGAGTAATGATTGGCGAGTAATGATTGGTGAGTAATAATTGGCGAGTAGTAATTAAATAATAATAATCGAAATAACATTTATAGAGACACTAATTATTGAGATATAGTTGAATTGAAATATTAGATTTAAGAAAGGAGTCACCAGGAATGATGACCCCATTCATGCGTAGAGAAAAAATATGATCGTAACAGAAACTTTTTATTCAATTGCTTTTGGAGTATTTATTCTTTGGAGTATTTATATATTGAAGTAACGCTCTTGTCAACAATAAGATTTTGGTCTAATCTGTCTAAAAATATGCCAACATTTTATCGCAACCTTCCATTACCGGTTATCCATTTTTTATTAACGATACCGTTTTCAATTCAAACGACATAACTGTGAAACAAATTCTACATACTCTCAAAGGCTGGTAACCTGCAGCTGTTGACAACTATGGCGAATTTCGAAGGCATGATTTTTACACAACTATGCTCGCCAGGTTATTGTAGTTGAATAACTGTCAGTTAGACAACTCGGAACCGATTAAGCAACAATTAAATCATTTAAATTATTTGTCATGGAAAAGAATACAGAACTGATCGAAGTGCTCAATGATCTGATACAAATCAACAATGACCGCTTAACAGGATACGAAAAAGCTTCAAAGGAGCTTTCTGCCGCGGATGTTGACCTTAAAGCAATATTTAGTCAGATGTCTGCACAGAGCCGGAAATACACTACTGAGTTAAGTGCTGAAGTTGGCAGACTTGGTGGTGAACCTTCAACATCTACAACTGCTTCAGGAAAAATTTATCGCGCGTGGATGGATGTTAAAGCTGTATTTACTGGTAAAGATCGCCATGCCGTACTTGAATCATGTGAATATGGAGAAGACGCAGCACAGAAAGCTTATGATCATGCACTGAAAACTGATGCAATGCTTGACACAACTACCCGTCAGATGATTGCCAATCAGAAATCTGAATTGCGTACGTCACATGATACTATTAAAAAATACAGGGACATGCATGAAATTGTAAAATAGCATAACATTATTTCAGGTCACCCTGAGATGTGTAGTCATAGGCCGGTTCTTGGACCGGCTTTTTTTTATAGCTCCCCCTGCGAAGGAGGGGAACGAGCGTAGCGAGGGGGTGGTTGTTCTTTGGTCTTCGAAGGTTATCAGGATACGATTACCAAAGAACAACCACCCCATGCCTTCGGCATTTCCCCTCCTTCGCAGGAGGGGAGCCCGACTAATAAAACCTCTCTTTCTTATCCTCATTTGAAGATTCATCTAACAGCTCATTATCACTTTCATCTTCTGTGTCCGGCTCTTTTAGATAAGTCTGACTATTACTGATTTTATTCTGATCCTGTTCGTTAACAATCTTCTTTTCATTCATTTGCTCTGTAAATCCATCATTGGTTTTCCGTTTGCCCGGGCCGGCAACGGTCTTTTTTATATTTTTCATAAAACAAATTTTAATGATGAAGATTTATTTTTTAACCGAATCATTCTTTTTGCTGGAGTCTTTAGCTGCATTACTGTCCTGCATATGAATTCTGTTATTTGGGTATTCGTTATTATAATTATTGAGTAATGAACTATCCTGGATTTTTGTTGTATCTCCGGATTTTTCATTGCTTGATTCGGCTGACCCGCAGCTGCCCAAACAAAGTGCAATGAGAGATACTAATAAAAAATGAAGACTTCTGGCATTTTTCATAATTGTGGTTTAGATATCGGATGTAAAAACTGTTCCTTGCAGGGTATCCATAAAAAAAGCATTAAACATCTGCACAATGGTTCTTCCTGGGGAAGAAGTTACTCACAACGATTACCTCTTCCCATAGACAAGCTGGCATAAATTTGTCCTTTTTCTATTAATGACTTCAGAGGACATTATTTTAAGACTGGTACTATCTGCGATTGCAGGTGGTATTATTGGGGCTGAACGTGAATACCGGAATAAATCTGCCGGCTTCAGAACACTTATCCTCATTAGCATGGGTTCCTGCCTTTTTACCATTGCTTCCATGTTGATTGAAGAAAATTCGAAGGACCGTATAGCTTCCAATATTGTTACCGGAATCGGATTCGTTGGCGCAGGTGTTATTTTCAAGAGCGAGACAGGTGTCAAAGGTCTGACTACGGCGGCTAGTGTTTGGATAACCGCTGCAATAGGAATGGCTATCGCCGGCGGATTTTACCTGGCAGCGGGAGTTACTGCCTTTCTTGTTTTGATTGTATTATACGTCCTCAACTATATCGGGAAGAAGCTTGAAAGATCAAATGTTCAATATATTTACAAAGTAACCTTTGCTAAAGATTCTGCATACGATGTAGAATATGAAAACTTCATGCGGAAGCATAATCTGAAGTTTGCAAAGCCTGCCATATCGAAGACCGGTGAGGATCTTCTTTTCCAGTATTATATTAAAGGGAGCGAAGAAAAACACGATGAGCTGCTTCGTAAGCTGATAAAAGATGATCGGATTAAGCAATTTGAGTCGGTAGATCCAAATTGACAGAATAAGCTTCAAATTCATTTCTCAATTTTGCCGTATTTGACTATTTTTGCAGCCCTTAAGCATTGATTACTGTTGACCTTCAAATGATACTCATTGATTGTCAGATTATTATATGTGCCTGAGTTTAAACAGACAGGGAGATATAGACGGTAAGAAATAGACAGTAAGATTATGGCGAGGTAGCTCAGCTGGTTAGAGCACTGGATTCATAACCCAGAGGTCGGCGGATCGTGCCCGCTCCTCGCTACAAGGTGAAACGCAGACCGCTATTGCGTTTCACCATTTTGACTCTTTTTAGATTGCGGCCGATGACAATACAGCACTAAATCCGGAAATTCCAAATGGGACGGAAAGTATCATCAGTATCCCACTGGCTGAAGTAAATTCTGATCAGCCATAAAAAAAGTCGCTGTTGTCATTGCCAGGACAAATATCATCACACTGATGCCCTTCGGTTTGTTGTTGATTACTTCGTGTTTCATCATTTTATTTTTTTGCCGAACCACATTACTAAACGCATAAAAAGGCTAAAGCCTGTAATACGGGTATTTTGAAAAGAGCTGATTTTCCATTCTCCATTTTGTTTTACCAGTACCGTCGTATTGATTGAAAATCTGCTGGCAGGCATTTTTTTATGGAAACGAAGTTTAACACCTCCGTTGGCAATCATAACAGCAGTGCCTTCATCAGTGAATTTTATGTCGACAATTTCACCTTCCAATGTTGCTCCTTTCATAAAAGAGTTTGACCATAATTGCCTGTGCATTCTGATATTGGCCCCGAGACCTGAAATATGTTCACCCATAAATGTGATATAATTTACATCGGGTGCAAAAAGGGAAGCGAACAAGTTCAGGTCTTGCCTGTTCCAGGCTATAGTCATCTTATTAAAGACTTCCCGGATAGCTGTTGCATCTTTGTGTTCTCTGACTTCTGTTACATCGCTTTGTTCTCTTACTTCCATAACACTTTTTAGTTGTAATGATTAAATTTGATCTGACAAAAGTATCTGGAACGCAAAAAAAATAGTTTCAAAATCGGGATGCTTAGTTATATAAAAAGGATTAACAGGAATTCATGCCATTAGAGATAACAGATACAAAGGATAAGTCGCTATTATTTACCAACGACTATGTTGCTGAAGATTTTAATGGTGATAAACTTGCTGAAAATAGTATTGTGCTTGACCTGCCTTTTGGTAAGGCCGAGATGAAGCAATGGTATTTCACCGGGATACGCATGGCGTATAGCCAATGGAGTTATAATAAGACCGCTGAAACAGAATGGAAAGGAGCTTTGGATGTTGTAACAATGTACTTTAACCTGAGTGGCAGGTGCAGCATTCATCCGGCAGGAATGGACAAGCCGATAAATTTTGAAGATGAAACTTGTAATATGTTTTATGCCAGTGGAGGAACTGCATTAGTAAAAAACAGTCAAGAAAAAACCACTGCATTTATGATTCAATTCACAAGAGATGCTTTTGTCAGGCTTACTAGGGACAGTAATACCGTATTAACAAACTTTGCAACAAAAGTTGCAGCCGGAAAACAAGCCAGGATTTCTGAAACCAATCTTTTGTTGGATATCAATACAAGCCTTATCATCAAATCGATTCTGCAGTGTGATTACCCGGATGATCTGAAAAAAATGTTTTTGCTGTCAAAAACAATTGAGCTGCTGGTTTTGCAGGCAAAGTCATTTGCCCTGGCATTGAATACAAAAGATACATTTGTTAAAAACGAATATGACAAACAGCGCATTACTTTTGTAAAGGAAGTTTTGTCCAAAAACATCCAAAGGCCTCCGACACTATCTGAATTAGCAACTATTGCGGGGATAAATGAATATAAGTTAAAGAAAGGCTTTAAGGAGATGTTTGGTAATACAGTGTTTGGATATCTTTCTGACCTGCGGTTATATCATGCGAGGGATGAATTAGTTAAAAAGGAAAAACGGGTAACCGAGATAGCTTATGAACTGGGATACTCTTCCGTACAGCATTTCAGTGCTGCGTTTAAGAAGAAATTTGAGATTTCTCCACGAAACGTTTAGAATATAAACGGGCGGTATAATTATGCCGGATTGGAGCAAAAAAAAAGCCCTCCTGTAGAAACAGGACGGCTCAACGATTGCTTGCCATATGAAAAAGATGAAAATTCGATTTAACTCTTCAAAACATGTTATAAAAATATACATGTTACTTCCTTACCTCGAATGCACATAGCAAATATAATAAACTATTTTAAAAGAATGAATATAATTTTAAATAATATGACGAAAATTATACCTTTTTAGGAACTAAATCTGAGATAAGCGCCAAAAATAAGCTCATAATCAATTATTTATCTCTTCCGGGATACTCCTGCAAAGCTTTTTCTAAACAATCCATTGATTTTTCGAGAGCGTCGGAATTTAACACATATGCAAGCCGTACCTCTTTTTTACCAAGTCCGGGTGTTGCATAGAAGCCGGAAGCAGGAGCCATCATCACTGTTTGACCATCATATGTAAACGATTCCAACAACCATTGACAAAAAATATCCGCATCATCAACTGGTAATTTAGCCATTGCATAAAAAGCACCGCCTGGATTCGGACAAAAAACTCCGTGAATATTATTCAGTCTTTTAACCAGTATATCACGCCTCTTCAAATATTCGGCTTTCGTTTCTTCAAAATAATCTGCGGGAAGATCCACAGCTGCTTCACCAAGTATCTGGGCAAACGATGGCGGGCTCAGGCGTGCCTGAGCAAATTTCATGACTGCGTTCAACACCTGTTGATTACGGGTGATGAAAGCTCCGATCCTGCCCCCGCAAGCACTATAGCGTTTGGAGATTGTGTCCATCAGGATGATGTTATCATCCACTCCGCTTAATTGCATGGCGCTAAAATGTTCGCCGCTATAACAGAACTCACGGTAAGCCTCATCCGAAAAAAGGTAAAGATTATGTTTACTGATAATCTCTTTTAAAACTTCCATTTCTTCCCGGCTGTACAGGTAGCCGGTTGGATTATTGGGATTACAGATCACGATAGCCCTGGTTCGTGACGTGATCATTTCTTCAAAAGCGGTTATTGGTGGTAGTGAGAAACCGGTTTCAATGCCGGAAGTTACCGGCACCACTTTTACTCCTGCCTCAACGGCAAAACCGTTATAATTTGCATAGTATGGTTCGGGAATTATTACTTCATCTCCGGCATCCAGGCAAGCCATAAAGCCAAACAGGATGGCTTCGGACCCACCGGTAGTAATGATGATCTGGTTGTGATTGATGTTGATTTGGTTTTCGGAATAATACTTTACCAATTTACGCCGGTAGCTTTCATTTCCCGCACTATGGCTGTATTCCAGGACTTTGAAATCGCTGTTTCTGACAGCATCAAGAATTTGAGGCGGTGTTTCAATGTCGGGCTGTCCGATGTTGAGATGATAAACTATTGTCCCTCTTTTTTTTGCTGCTTCGGCATATGGAACCAATTTGCGGATCGGGGAAGCGGGCATAACCTGCCCGCGATGGCTTATTTGTAACATGCCCCGAAGATATTAAATTTTGATTGTAGAGTGGATCTCCCGATCCGCTCACTTGTGGAGTGGATCTCAAGGCCTGCTCAGGTATAAGTTCTGATAAAACGCAGCTCCAGACAGCTTTGAAAATCAACGGATCGGGAGATCCGTTGCACAAAAAAAAGCCCTCGTGAGAGGGCTTTCTGAAATGTATAAACGATTAACTTTTTTTGGAGCCTTTTTCTTTCTGGAACTTGGCATACTCTTCAGGAGTAAGGACTTCACCGGTTATTGTAAGATTCATCGGTGATTCAACGCCTGCAAGTTTTACGGTAATTGTTTTAGTAAATGGTCCAACTGCCGGTGCTGTAAAACCGGCAACCAGTTTGTCATTTTTACCTTTTGCAATAGGAGCCTGCGGCCATACAGGAGTAGTGCATCCGCATGAACCAAATGCTGACTCAATTACAACCGGCTTATCGCTGATATTTGAAAAAGCGAATTCATGTTCGACGCGAACGTCCTTTTTAATTTTTCCGAAGTTGTAAGTCAGTTCTTTAAACTTTACGTAATTCTCTGCTTTTTTTACTGTAACGCCAGCAGCCGCCTGCGTTTGTGCCAACATGGTTACAGAGATCATCAGTGCTGCGAATGAAAGGAAAATGCTTTTCATATTTTAATGATTAGTTTGTTTTAACAATGATATTGACGGATTTGCAGGTGCCGAGGTTGCGGGCGCTTTATAAACAGTTCCCGTAATTGTAATTGTCTTCATCTGATTACCGTTGAAATAAATCATAACAGCTTTTGTGAACGGACCTTCTGCAGCCGCGTTATATCCCACTTTGATGCTTGAGGTAGCACCGGGCTCAACCGCATCTTTACTCCACTCGGGCGTAGTACATCCACATGAAGCCTGTACGTTTTCAAGTTTCAGCGAATCTTTACCGTTATTAGTAAATTCAAAAATATGTGTTACCGGACGGCTCTGCGGTATTTTACCGAAGTCGTAGCTGGTTTGTTTCAGGCCAAGAACTTCCACTGCAGCCGGCGACGAATTTGCCGCTACGGGAGCGGTTGAAGCCGCAGTCTGTGCAGAAATAAGGGAAACTGAAAGGATAAAAATTAGAAGTGATAACATTGTTTTCATGCTAACTATTTGATTTTCATTTAAAAAGGGTCTAATGGCCAAGTCATGCCATTGCTTAAAATTACAGCTAAAACGCTCGAATTTGCAATAAATTTTTAGAGTAATGACAATTTTTTAACACCCGGTTATATTGTTAGCAGGTTCGTTATTTTTGCCTAATGGAAAATACTTCTAATAATCAATCGCTTGTCAGCGAAAAGCTATCTTTCGACCGGTTCCGGCAGGAAGTGCTTAAAGATTACAAAATGGCTTGCGAAAGCCGGGAAGCCAGTCTCCTGGGACGTAAGGAAGTATTGACAGGTAAGGCTAAATTTGGCATATTTGGAGATGGGAAGGAGATAGCCCAGATTGCTGCAGCCAAATTTTTTAAGCCCGGCGATTTTTTATCAGGATATTACCGTGACCAGACATTTTCGTTTGCACTGGGCGAAGCAACCATAGAGCAGTTCTTCTCACAATTATATGCAGATCCCGATCCGGTGCATGAGCCACATAGCGGCGGAAGACAAATGAATTCACATTTTGCAACACCAAATGTGACCCCGGATGGAGAATGGGTTGATCTGGTGAACCGGAAAAATATAGCAGCTGGTATGGCCCCGACTGCTGCACAAATGCCACGTTCTCTTGGTTTCGCGTTTGCTTCCAAATTGTTCCGTTCATCAGAACAATTGCAAAATGAACACGAGCTTAGTGATAATGGTAACGAAATATGTTTCTGTACTATAGGAGACGCTTCAACTTCAGAAGGTCACTTTTGGGAGACTATAAATGCAGCCGGAGTGCTTCAGGTTCCTCTTGCCATTTTTGTCTGGGACGACGGATATGGAATTTCAGTGCCAAGAAAGTATCAGACAACAAAAGGTTCAATATCGGAAGCATTGCGGGGGATGCAGAAAAAAGACAATTCCAATGGATTCGATATTTATAAAGTAAAAGCCTGGGATTACGCCGGGATGTGTGAAGTGTTTGATGAAGCAATTGCCCATATGAGAGAAACTCACGTGCCGGCACTTTTTCATGTTGAGGAAGTAACACAGCCACAAGGACATTCAACTTCGGGTAGCCATGAACGTTATAAAGCTCCGGAACGCCTGGAATGGGAACGTGCCTGGGATGGAAATAAAAAAATGCGGGAATGGATCATAGAAAATGCACTCGCCAGTGAAGATGAAATTGAGAAAATAGAAACCAGTTCCAAAATTTTCGTCAAAAAATGCCGCCAGGATGCCTGGGACAAGTTTATTGCACCTATCCGTGAGTTGGTAAACAAATGTATTTCACTGATGGATGAACTGATATCGGG
>Ga0193752_1000520_pt1 | contig 36706 bp, 22 predicted proteins | sample H1c1metaG_FD_144924 | JGI IMG/M metagenome (GOLD analysis project Ga0193752, IMG submission 144924) | Soil microbial communities from a riparian zone of the East river system, Colorado, United States - H1c1 | ecosystem: Environmental > Terrestrial > Soil > Riparian zone | place: USA: East River... | reverse complement strand
GTCAAGCTCTGGACCTTTTATTGACAGTATAAGACAACTGATGCTGGGCTCACGTGAAGTAATGGTAAATTATATGACCCCTCTGGGATTACACCATATTATGAATAGTGGTCATCATTACGGTCCAGGCCCCTGGGTTGATAACCTGGGAAGGGCAGACTGGAACCCGGTTTATTATCATCGTGCCGATAATTCCGGAATTGGTTTTGACAGAACTGCAACCGGAACAAATGCATTGGCACAATATGCACCTGAAGTAAGAAAGCTGCATGAAGATATAAATACCTGTGATGAAAAATTCTTACTTTGGTTTCATCATGTAAGCTGGGCTCATAAAATGCATTCGGGCAGAACATTGTGGGAAGAACTCTGCCATAAATACAATGATGGCGTGTTGGGTGTTAGAAAAATGCAGGCTACCTGGAACAAATTTGAAAACGTTGTTGACAAAGAAAGATTTGATCACGTAAAAATGTTATTGGCCATCCAGGAAAAAGAGGCTGTATGGTGGAGAAATGCATGCCTGCTGTATTTCCAAACATTTTCCAAAATGAAAATACCTGCCGGTATTGAAAAGCCCGACCATAGATTGGAATATTATAAGGCGTTAAAATTCCCGTATGCTCCGGGTAATTAGAAATCCCTATCTCCCAAACGGGATCTTAGTACCGGGGTAGAACAGGAAGAATACAGGAAGTAAGGCAGGTGTAAACAGGTAGTAGATAGGGAGCAGACAAGGTGCAGACAGGAGGCTACTATGAAGTAAGATCTCGTAAAGGTCTCGTGAAAGTCTTGTGAATGTCTTATAAGGCAAGGCCTTAAAAAGCAACAAATAAGAACATTTCTGGTCTGCCAGATCTTAACAGAACTGCTTAACAATGTATAAAAAAACTTTAAATAATCATATAATTATCATGACTTTTTTTTAGATATCCCTGAAAGGTTACAGAGAGTTAACCATCTTCAGGTGCTTTGCCAAGTGGCGGGCATGAACAGAATCTAAAATAAATTAGTCTGTAAATCAAAAATAAATTATGGAAACGATAAGCAATTTTTCAGGGGATGGGGGCAAAGTTGCAATAGTTACAGGCGGCGGATCAGGCCTGGGTTTTGCCATTGCACAAAAATTTGTTGAACATAAGATCACCACCATAATTGCCGGCCGTAATGTTGAAAAACTGACAGCTGCTGCAGAACAATTAGGTGCGTTGTGTTTTGCCTTGCCCTGCGATGTCAGTGATCTCAAAACCATTCCAATATTTGTACAGGATGTACTTAAGCAATTTGGTCAAATTGATATCCTGGTCAACAATGCCGGTATCAATATGAAAAAAGACTTTACAGAAGTTACGGATGAAGAATTTCAAAGTGTCATTACCACCAACCTGTCTTCCGTTTTTTCCATGTCCCGTGAAGTAGTGAAACAGATGCTGGTACAAGGTTCCGGCAGCATCATCAATATCAGCTCTATGGCTGCCCAGTATGGTTTACCACGGGTAATTGCATACAGTGCTTCTAAAACAGCCATTGATGGGATGACAAGAGCTATGGCTGTAGAGCTTTCGCCAAAAGGCATACGTGTCAATGCCATTGCTCCCGGTTTTATTGAAACAGCTATGACTGCAAAGGCCCTGAATTCAGACCCTGAAAGAAAACAAAAGGTTTTTGCAAGAACGCCAATGGGTTATATGGGACAGCCTTCCGACATTGGCGATGCAGCGCTATTCCTGGCAACCGATGCATCTAAATATATAACCGGTGTGGTGCTGCCTGTAGATGGCGGAAATTCAATTGGATTTTAATTGACAGAACTATTGTTTACTTATGAAAAGAAAACAAATACTGCTTTTCAGTTTAGTATTATTACTTGCTGCAGATATTTCTGCACAGGAGATAATTTCTTATAAACAATTACCCAATTCTTTCTCCATTAAAGATGCTGTTATTTATGTTGATGCAAATGATTTCCCCGTTGTAAAAAGGTCAGCAGCATTATTGCAAAATGATATTGAGCTCGTGACAGGGAAAAAACTACCTATAGTTAACAGCATACCCGGCCATTCAAAAAAAATGATTGTCATAGGTAGCCAGGAAAGATCATCAGTAATTACAGCCTGGAATAAACTTGCTAAAATAAAGCCTCCCAAAAAAGAGTGGGAAGCGTATTGCATACAAACTGTAACCAATCCAAATAAGCATATTGAATCTGCCTTGGTCATTTCTGGAAATGACAGGCGTGGAACAGCTTTCGGGGTATTTGAATTTTCGAAACAGATAGGTGTATCGCCCTGGTATTGGTGGGCAGATGTACCGGCTAAAAAGAAAACCGATATCTATATTAAAAGCCGGGTCCTTATTTACGATGCACCAAAAGTAAAATACCGTGGCATATTTATTAATGATGAAGCTCCTACTTTAAGCAACTGGAGCAAAGAAAAATTCGGAGGCTTCAATCATCATTTTTATGAAAAGGTTTTTGAACTCATGCTTCGCCTGAAAGCGAATTATCTATGGCCTGCTATGTGGGGCAATGCATTTTATTATGATGATAGCCTGAATATAAAATCAGCAGATGAATATGGAATTGTAATTGGCACATCACATCATGAGCCTTTGATGAGGGCTCATGAAGAATGGAAATATTTTGGCAAAGGAAAAAAATGGAATTATGACAGTACCGAAGCAGGCTTAAAAGATTTCTGGCGTGGCGGCATGCAACGGGCATGGAATGAAAAGATTGTAAGCGTAGGTATGCGTGGTGATGGCGATGAACCCATGAGCAGGGAAACTGCAACCGCTTTATTAGAAAGGATCGTAAAAGATCAGCGCAAGATCATTGAAGAAGTAACCGGCAAACCTGCATCACAAACGCCACAACTATGGGCTTTGTATAAAGAAGTACAGGATTATTATGATAAAGGAATGAGGGTGCCTGATGATGTCACACTTTTATTATGCGATGATAACTGGGGCAATATCCGTAAGCTTCCTAAACTGAATGAAGCGCCGAGGGAAGGTGGCTATGGAATTTATTATCATTTTGATTATGTAGGTGGACCGAGAAATTACAAATGGCTCAATACAAATCCCATCCCAAGAGTTTGGGAACAAATGCACCTGGCCTGGGAATACAATGCAAGAGAAATATGGATCGTTAACGTGGGCGATATCAAGCCAATGGAGTTCCCTGTTTCTTTCTTTTTAGATTATGCATGGAACCCTGAAAAGATCGGCGCAGATGATCTGCAAAAATACACAGAGAAGTGGGCTGCTGCTCAATTTGGCGATGAACATGCAAAAGAGATCGCTGGTATCATTTCTACATACAGCAAATACAATGGAAGAAGGAAGCCGGAATTGTTAGATCCACATACTTACAGTCTTGAAAATTATAATGAAGCAAAAAAAGTTGCAGAAGAATACGATCAACTGTTGTTAAAAGCTGAAAAGATCAACAGTACTTTACCTGCTGTTTATCGTGATGCATATTTTCAACTGGTTTTGCACCCTGTAAAAGCCTGTGCAAACTTAAACGAACTGTATTATAATGTTGCTCTCAACAGGCAGGCATACAAAAAAAGGTATCGCATTGCCAATGATTATGCTGATAAAGTAAAACAACTGTACATCAGTGATTCGTTAATCTCAATGCAATATCACCGTTTAAACAATGGTAAATGGAATCACATGATGAGCCAGACGCATATTGGTTATACTTACTGGCAGCAACCTCCTGTACAAAAGATGCCGGAGATAAAGTACGTTCCAAAAGATTCAATTGTTCTGCAGCATCCTGAATTATTTTCAGATGAACAAAATGCTGTTGTTCCCGCCAATGAAAAAGGAAACCTTTTTTATGAGCGGGAAAACTATGGTGTATCTATTGATGCATCTCATTTCTCCCACGCCGTCAACAGCTATGGCATCACCTGGAAAACCCTGCCCGACCATGGAAGGACAGGTTCCGCAGTAACTCCTTTCCCTGTAACAGCAAGTAACCAAGTTCCCGGTGGCAATGCGCCACATCTTCAATATGAATTTTATACTTACAGTTCAGATACATTCAAAATAAATGCTTATTTCTCTCCTACATTAAATTTTCACAATACCGAAACAGGATTACAATATGCTGTATCGGTAGATGATGAAATACCACAGATCATAAGCATAAACAATGAAGATAAAAATACCGGCAGGGGGATATGGAATAAATGGGTGAGTGAAAATATTATTATCAAAACAACAAACCATAAGATAACGAAACCGGGAAAGCATATTTTGAAATACTGGATGGTGAATCCGGGCGTGGTTTTACAAAAACTGGTAGTTGATTTTGGCGGTATGAAACAAAGTTATCTCGGCCCTCCGGAAACGAAAGCAAAATAGATCTTTAGACCATTCTAAAATAACTGATGATGAGGATAGCATTTAAAATATGCCTTCTGGCTGCTGCATTGTTGTTTACCAAAAACAACTTTGCACAAAATGATTACAGATCCCTTCCGATGTGGGATACAAAACTTTCGTTTGAGCAAAGGGTAAATGATGTGGTGAGCCGCTTAACACCCGAAGAAAAAGTGAAGCAAATGCTGAATGCTACACCCGCTGTACCCAGGTTAGGTATACCGGCCTACGAATGGTGGAACGAAGTATTGCATGGTGTGGCAAGAACACCTTTTAAAGTCACTTCATATCCCCAGGCAATTGCCATGGCCGCAACCTGGGATACCAATTCATTATACCGCATGGCAGATTATTCTGCGCTGGAGGGAAGGGCCATTCATAATAAAGCGATCGAACTTGGAAGAACGGGCGACAGGTATTTAGGCCTCACCTACTGGACGCCCAACATCAATATCTTTCGTGACCCACGCTGGGGCCGTGGCCAGGAAACCTATGGCGAGGACCCTTTTTTAACGGCAATGCTTGGCCGTGCTTTTGTACGAGGGTTGCAGGGCGAAGATCCAAAGTATTTAAAAGCTGCCGCCTGTGCCAAGCATTTTGCAGTGCACAGCGGCCCCGAACCAAGCAGGCACGTTGATAATTTCAATCCTGCTATTTACGATCTGTGGGATACTTATTTGCCTGCATTTAAAGAGTTAATTACAAAAGCAAATGTAGCAGGTGTAATGTGTGCGTATAATGCAATTAATACACAGCCCTGTTGCGCCAGCGACCTGCTGATGAATGATATCTTACGTAATCAATGGAAATTTAACGGCTATGTTACCAGCGACTGCTGGGCGATCGACGACTTTTTCAAATACCATAAAACACACAAGGACTCTGTAAGCTCTGCCGTTGACGCTGTAATGCACGGAACCGATATTGAATGTGGCACGTCAGTATATTATACTTTACTAAATGCTGTAAGAACCGGTTTGATCAAAGAAGAACAAATTGATATTTCGCTGCGGAGATTATTCATGATCCGTTTTCGCCTTGGCATGTTCGACCCTCCGTCCATGGTTAAATATGCCCAAACCCCTGCTTCTGCGCTGGAAGCGCCGGAACATAAAGCTCATGCATTAAGGATGGCGCAGCAATCTATCGTGTTACTCAAAAACGAGAACAACATTTTACCGTTAACCAAAAAAATAAAGAAGATCGCTGTGCTGGGGCCCAATGCAGATAACAAAATATCTGTGCTTGGAAATTACAATGGTAATCCTTCGGAAGTAATTACTGCTTTACAGGGAATAAAAAATAAACTCGGGAATAACGCAGAAGTAGTTTATGAAAAAGCCATCAATTTTACAAATGATACTTTACTGGCTTATGCAGATATGAGCAATCAATATTCTTTTGAAGATAAACCAGGATATAAAGCCGAATACTTCAGCAACAAAGAATTAAAAGGTGAGCCTGCTGTAAGAACGGAAAACAAATTGGATAACTTTTGGCAGGAAGGCGCAGAAGTTGTTCCCGGCATCATGGCGACTAATTTTTCTGCCAGGTATACAACCAACTATATTGCTGCCAAAGACGGCGATATCACTTTTGAAATAGAAGCTGATGATGGGTACAAATTTATTGTGAACGATAAGGAAATTCTGAATGCCTGGACAAGAAACCGCTGGGGTGCAAGAACCTTTAAACTGCAAACAAAAAAAGATGCTGTTTATAAAATAGTGCTGGAGTACTGGCAGGGAGAAGGCAAAGCCAATGTAAGGTTAAGAGCCGGCAACTTTGAAAGAACAGATTATGATACATTGATAAATCGTATTAAGGATGCAGATGCTATTGTATATGTTGGAGGGATCTCTCCACAACTTGAAGGTGAAGAAATGAAAGTTGATTTTCCCGGCTTTAATGGCGGCGACCGAACCACCATTTTATTACCGGGTATACAAACAGAACTAATGAAGAAATTACAAATAACCGGCAAACCTGTTGTATTTGTAATGATGACTGGCAGCGCCATTGCAACACCGTGGGAATCAGAAAACATTCCCGCTATCATTAATGCATGGTATGGCGGGCAGGCGGCAGGTACAGCCATTGCCGATGTTTTGTTTGGTGATCATAATCCCGCCGGCAGACTGCCGGTTACATTTTACAAAGCAGATAGTGACCTGCCGGATTTCAGCAATTACTCAATGGAGAACAGGACCTATCGCTATTTCAAAGGCGATGCATTATACCCTTTTGGGTATGGCTTAAGTTATACCAGTTTTAAATATGACAACCTGTTAATTCCTGCAACAGCAATAGCCGGCAAGAATATTACTGTGAACGCAAAAGTCAGCAACACAGGAAAGCTGGATGGAGAAGAAGTGGTACAGTTGTACATATCATACCAGGATATAAAGAGTAAAACTCCGCTCATGGCATTAAAAGGATTTCAAAGGATCTTTCTAAAACCCGGTGAAAGCAAAAACATCAATTTTAAAATAACACCTGAACAATTATCGCTCATCGGTGAAGCCGGGAACATGTATCAACCCAAAGGGAAATTAATGATCAGTGTTGGTGGGGGGCAGCCGGGTGTAAAAAATAAAACAACAAGTAATGTAATAAGTAAAATTATCAGTATTCAATAACTTCAGATAACATTTTTAAACCCAGGAAAATTTTTATGCACAACACGAAAGCTTATGCAGCTTATAACTCCAAAGATCCTTTGTCGCCTTTTGAATTTAACAGAAGAGAAATAAGGCCCAATGATATACAGATCGATATTTTATTTTGTGGTGTTTGTCACAGCGATATACACCAGGTACGTGACGAATGGAATGGCTCCATCTACCCAATGGTTCCCGGGCATGAGATAGTAGGTAAAGTTATTAATATTGGTGAGCAGGTTACCAAATACAAAGTCGGCGATACTGTTGGAGTGGGCGTATTTGTTGATTCTTGTCGCACTTGCAAGAATTGTAATAGTGATCAGGAAAATTATTGTGTGGAAGGAATGACCGGCACCTACAATGCCATGGAACGTGATGGTGTTACCGTTTCGCAGGGAGGATACTCAACACAGATCGTGGTTGATGAAAGATATGTACTGCGTGTTTCTGACAAGTTGGACCTGAAAGCTGTTGCTCCTTTATTATGTGCCGGCATTACCACTTACTCCCCTTTGCGTTTTGCAAACGTCACCAGGGGAACAAAAGTAGGCGTGGTTGGTTTGGGAGGACTGGGGCATATGGGTGTAAAATTTGCATCTTCTTTTGGAGCAGAAGTGACGATGTTGAGTACTTCTCCCAGGAAGGAAGCAGATGCAAAAAAACTGGGCGCTCATCATTTTTTATTAACAACCGATGAAGCAAAGATGAAGGAAAAAGCAGGCTACTTCGATGTTATCTTAAATACCATTTCAGCAAATCACGATTATGAAAAATACCTGAACCTCCTGGATCTTGAAGGTAAATTATTAGTGGTAGGCCTGCCATCCGAACAGCCAAAAGTAAATCCCTTTGCTTTGATCACAAACCGCAGGAGCATAATCGGATCAATGATAGGAGGTATCAGGGAGACACAGGAGATGCTGGATTATTGCGCAGAAAAAAATATAGTAGCAGAGGTTGAACTGATCAACATGCAGGAGATAAACGAAGCTTATAACCGCATGGTACAGGGAGATGTTCATTATCGTTTTGTAATTGACCTTTCATCAATCAGGTAAAATGAAAAAGACCGTGTTATTTTTTTTGTTCGCTGTATTTGCGCTTACTGCAATGGCGCAATTCCCCGAAGTAACTATTCCCGGATCGCAGTTGAGAACGATACAGTCAACTATAGTAAACCAGGAATATGAATTTCATATCCTCCTGCCCGGTGGATATGAAAAGAGTACAAAAAAATATCCCGTCGTTTATTTAATGGATTCGCAATGGGATTTCCCTCTTTTAAAATCATTATACGGCCAGCATTACTATGATGGTTTTATTCCCGAACTTATTGTTGTAGGCGTAACATGGGGCGGCGCTGATCCAAAACCCGATAGTCTGCGGGCAAGGGATTATACGCCCACCAATGAAAAAAGAATGATCCAAAGTGGCGGCGCTGATAAATTTCTTTCCTTCATGAAAGCTGAATTATTTCCTTTTATTGAAACAAATTATAAAGCTGATGCTTCCAACAGAACATTGATGGGTTGTTCACTCGGCGGATTAATAACCTTATATGCATTGTTCACCCAGCCGGAATTATTTTCCGGCTATGCAGCCGCCAGTCCGGCTATTGGTTGGGACAGGGAAGTATTATATAAGTATGAAAAAGATTTTTACATGAAAAAATTAACGAAGCCGGTAAGGTTATACATGGCGATCGGTGATGTGGAAAGAAGCCGCCCGGCTTATGAAAAATTTGCATCACAAATGATGAGCAGGAATTATCCAATGGTAAGTATGCAGTCAAAAATTTTAGAGAACACAGGACATTCCGGAACTAAGAGCGAAACATTCGGAAGAGGTTTACAATACATTTTTGAAAAGCCAAAGCTTACAATTAATACCGGCCTGTTGAATAAGTATGCAGGCAGTTATGAATCGGAAACTGGAAACAAGCTCATTATACAAAAAGAAAATAGTAGTCTGGTTCTGTATTTTTCACCAACAAATAAATACCTGTTGTATGCCGCAACTGAATCTGAGTTTTATGCAACAGCAGAATTCCTGGATATTTATTTTACTGAAAATGGAATGAAACTGGAACGGTATGGCAGCAATCAATTCTTCAAAAAAATTAAATGAATGAAACCATGAGCACTCAAAACTCAAGGAGAAAATTTTTATACAATCTCGGGCTTGCCGGCTTAAGCATTCCCATCATTTCTGCTTTTGGTAAATATGGTGAAAGCAAAGATCCATATCAGCGTATTATTAAAAATAAAAATGCAGGCAAGCTGGGCGTTGCATTGGTTGGGTTGGGTAATTATTCTGCCGGGCAGTTGGCGCCGGCTTTGCAACAAACCGAACATTGTTACCTGGCCGGCATTGTTACCGGTACTCCTTCCAAAGCAGAAGCCTGGAAAGCAAAATATAATATTGCCGAAAAGAATATTTACAATTATGATAACTACGACAGCATCAAAGGCAATCCCGATATAGATATTATTTATGTGGTGCTGCCCAATTCAATGCATGCTGAATATACCATTCGTGGTGCAAAGGCCGGCAAACATATTACCTGCGAAAAACCCATGGCGATAACCGTTGAAGATTGCAACAAAATGATTGCAGCATGTAAGAAAGCCGGCAAAATGCTGTCCATCGGTTATCGCCTTCACTTTGATCCTTATCATTTGGAAGTGGCCCGGTTGGGAACAAAAAAAGTATATGGAGAGTTAAATGCTTTATCAGCAGGTTTTGGGTTCCGGGCTCAAAAAGGCATCTGGCGGCTCGATAAGAAATTAGCCGGTGGCGGCCCTTTGATGGACCTGGGTATTTATTGTTTACAGGGAATCTGTTATACAACGGGCATGGAACCCATTGCAGTAACTGCTCAATCAGCCCCGATAAGTGATGCAGAAAAATTTATCGATATAGAAGAAACATTGACCTGGCAAATGGAAATGCCAGACGGACTTAAAGCCGGATGCAAAACAAGTTATACTGATGGCATGAATTATTTAAAAGCCGAAGCGACAAAAGGAAATTTTGAATTACAACCTGCTTTCAGTTATTCGGGCATTAATGGAAAAACACCCGATGGTATAATTGAGTACCCTAGATTATCACAGCAGGCAAGACAGATGGATGCATTTGCATTGGCGATAAAAAATAATCAGCCTTCAATAGTGCCGGGAGAAATGGGAAGAAGGGATATGAAGATTATTACAGCAATTTATGAAGCGATGAATACGGGAAAGAGAGTTGTAATAGCGAAGGGTTAAATATTTTTTTCTGGTCAGACGGGACATCAGACCGAAAAATTCAGTAAAGATAAAATGTAGAAGAGTGATTCTATTCCTTTCTTTCACTGAAAGAAAGGAATAGAACAAATCAAAGATTGCCAATGAAGCTAAATAATTATTCTAAAGCCGGGTACATAAAAAAATAAAACATGAGCAAAGCATTAAGAAGCCGCGGTTGGTTTGGCAAAAAAGATAAAGATGGCATCATCTATCGCAGTTGGATGAAGAACCAGGGCATGCCCACTGATATGTTTGACGGCAGGCCTGTAATTGGGATCTGCAATACATTCAGCGAGCTCACGCCCTGCAATGCGCATTTTCGTGAACATGCCGAAATGGTGAAACGTGGCGTACTGGAAGCCGGGGGTTTTCCGCTGGAATTTCCCATCATGAGCCTGGGCGAAACATTGCTGAAACCAACTGCTATGCTTTTTAGAAATCTTGCAAGCATGGATGCAGAAGAATCTATTCGTGGTAACCCGATCGATGGTGTGGTGTTATTAACAGGTTGCGATAAAACAACACCATCAACTATAATGGGTGCAGCAAGTGTGGGGCTGCCAACCATTGTTGTTCCGGGCGGACCAATGCTTAACGGTAGGTACAAAGGACAAACTATCGGTAGCGGCACGCATGTTTGGAAATTTGATGAAGACATGAAGACCGGTAAGATGACCGCTGAAGAATGTGAGTTTGCTGAAAGCTGCATGAGCCGCAGTATTGGCCATTGCATGACGATGGGCACAGCAAGCACGATGGCTTGCATGGCGGAATCGCTGGGGTTAACTTTATCCGGTGCATCTGCCATTCCTGCTGCCGATTCAAGAAAAAAACAAATGGCACAACTCAGCGGCAGAAGAATAGTTGAAATGGTTATGGAGGATCTTACAATTGATAAAGTATTAACAAGAGAAGCTTTTGAAAATGCCATTATAGTGAATGCAGCGGTTGGTGGTTCATCCAATTTTATTATTCATCTTACTGCCATCGCAGGAAGAATTGGTGTTGAGCTAAACCTGGATGATTTTGATAACATTGGAAGTAAGATCCCATTGTTACTGAACCTGATGCCGTCGGGAAAATACCTGATGGAAGATTTTTATTATGCCGGCGGGCTTCCTGTTATTTTAAATGAATTGAAAGACAAGCTGCATAAAAATGTGATCACCATCACCGGAAAAAATCATCATGAAAATATCAGCGGCAATACCACTTGTTACAATGAAGATGTGATCGCTACTTATGAAAAACCCTTGATACCCGAAGCAGGCTGCGTAGTTGTGAAAGGTAACCTTGCTGAGAATGGTGCTGTTATTAAACCATCTGCTGCTACGCCAGCTTTAATGAAACACAGAGGCCGTGCTGTAGTATTTGAAAGCATAGAAGATTATAATGCAAGAATTGATGACCCGGAACTGGATATCGATGAGAATTGTGTGATGGTTTTGAAATATGTAGGTCCTGTTGGTTACCCGGGTATGCCTGAAGTTGGCAATATGGCGCTCCCAAAAAAAATACTGGAGAAAGGTATTAAAGATATGGTTCGTATTTCCGATGGAAGAATGAGTGGCACTGCTTATGGCACTGCCGTGTTGCATGTATCGCCGGAATCGGCCATTGGTGGCACATTGGCACTGGTGCAAAATGGCGATATGATCGAACTGGATGTAGCACAGAGAAAATTACATTTAGATGTTACAAATGAAGAACTTGAAAAAAGAAGAGCAGCCTGGGAGATACCAAAACCTGCAGCCACACGTGGTTATGTAAGTATGTACATAAAACATGTGATGGGATCGGATAAAGGCGCTGACCTTGATTTTTTGCAGGGGAGTTCGGGTTCTGTTGTAACAAGAGATTCACATTAATTCATAAAATTAAAATATTGTATGATAAAAAAACTTTTGCCTGTATGTGCGATTGCTTTATTAAGTGCCTGCAATAATGCAGAAAATAAAAATCCCCCGATGACTGAAAAATCTAAAACAACAGGAACAATTGAAAGGGTTGATGCAGCATTGGATGCCATCATTGATACATCTGCAAAAGCGGAGATCATTGCAGAAGGTTTTGAATGGAGTGAAGGGCCATTGTGGATCGAAAAAGACAGCATGCTTTTATTCTCTGATGTACCCACCAATACCATTTATAAATGGACAGAAGCAAAAGGCAAAGAGGTTTACCTGGAACCTTCGGGTTATACAGACAGCATTCCTTCAAACTGTAAAGAGCCGGGAAGCAATGGATTGACACTTGACAGCAAAGGCAATCTTGTTCTTTGCCAGCATGGCGACAGAAGGATGGCAAGAATGGATGCTCCATTAAATAGCCCTGCAGCAAAGTTTATAACACTTGCAGATAAATATAATGGCAAACGTTTCAGCAGCCCGAATGATGCAGTCTACAATCTCGGTGAGTTATTTTTTACTGATCCTCCCTATGGCCTGGGTACACAGGATGATAAGGATCCGAAAAAAGAAATTCCTTTCAACGGCGTTTATAAATTAAAGAAAGATGGGGCCGTTATTTTACTGACAGATTCCATTTCAAGGCCAAATGGCATTGCCTTTTTTCCGGGAGGAAAAAGATTGCTTGTAGCCAGCTCTGACCCGGTCAAACCAAACTGGTATTCCTTTGATATTTCCGGCGATTCACTCATTAATGGAAAAATATTTTACAGTACTTCCGGGCATGATAATAATTTAAAGGGCCTCCCCGACGGATTGAAAATAGACAGTAACGGAAATGTATTTGCAACAGGGCCCGGCGGATTATACATTTTCAACAGCGAAGGGAAATTGCTGGGTAATGTGAAATTAGAAAATGCTACATCCAATTGTGCCTTATCACCCGATGAAAAAACCTTGTACATCACCAATGATATGTATGTACTTAGATTAAAAATGAGAGATTAATATCAATAGCATGAACATTTATAAGATCAATGCATTATTTATAGCGATTTTTCTTTGCCTTGGAAGTTCCGCCCAAACAAAAAAGGCAGCTTCAGCTGCAACACTAAAAACTGTTTACAAAAATGCTTTTCTTATTGGCACGGCAGTAAACAATGAAATTGTTTCTGGTGCAGATAAAGCATCACAGGATATTGTGATCAGCCAGTTCAACAGTATTACTCCTGAAAATGTAATGAAAGCTGCGCTGATAAACCCTGAGCCTGGTGTTTTCAATTATGCCCCGGCGGATTCACTCATTGCATTTGGCGAAAAGAACAATATGTTCATTGTAGGCCACACCTTGGTTTGGCACAACCAGGTGCCTGCCTGGTTCTTTACAAATGCGGATGGAAAACCAAATACAAAAGAAGAACAGATCGAAAGGCTTCGCAATCATATCATGGCTGTTGCCGGCAGGTATAAAGGCCGTGTACAGGCCTGGGATGTGGTGAATGAAGTAATAGACAATGATGGGAGTTACCGTCCCACCACCTGGGTAAAAGCAATTGGTAACGGCGATACCCTGGTGAAATATGCATTTAAGTTCGCCAGTGAATTTGCACCCGACACAGAATTGTATTACAATGATTTTAATGCATGGCGGCCATCAAAAAGAGATGGCATTGTGCGTATGGTAAAAATGTTGCAGCAGGAAGGCATCCGCATTGACGGCATAGGTATGCAGGGTCATTGGGGGCTCAATTATCCCGAAACAAAATATATTGAAGCGGCCATTGATGCTTATGCTGCCTGCGGTATTAAAGTGATGATAACCGAACTTGATGTGGATGTATTGCCTTTAACTAAAGAAGGGCAGATAATCGGCCAGGGAATGAGCGATAAACAATTTCAACTGGAGGAGTTTAAAAAATTCTTCGACCCTTACCCCAATGGATTGCCTGATAGTGTACAGGTTTTACTAACCAGGCGTTATGATGAACTTTTCAGGATCTTTTATGGAAGAAGAGATAAAATAAGCAGGGTAACATTTTGGGGCGTACATGATGGTATGAGTTGGAAAAATGGTTACCCGATCCCGGACCGGACAAATTATCCTTTATTGTGGAACAGGGACCGGCAACCCAAACCTGCATTGAATGCAGTGTTGCTTGTACCACAAAAAATGAAATAAAACAGCATGCAATTACTCATTATAGTCTTAGCTATTGCGCTGCAGATCTTTTTAACATATAAAAAGGTCAGTCCGTTCCTGTCGCTGCTGCTGGTAGCGATACTTGCAGGGTTGTTCCTGGGTATGAAGCCGGAAGCAATACTTTTATCCATCAGGAACGGCGTAGGAAATACTTTGGGTGGATTAGCGCTGATCATTTGCCTGGGAGCTGTTTTGGGAAAGATACTTGAAGCGGGTGGCGCCGCCGAACGTATCTCCACAACATTGATCAATGGCTTTGGAGAAAAAAATATTCAATGGGCAGTTTTGCTTACCGGTTTTTTGATCGGCATACCATTATATTATAATGCGGGGTTTGTGATACTGGTGCCGTTGGTTTTTTCTATTGCACAAAAAGCAAAGCTTCCATTGTTGTATGTTGCCATTCCCATGGCAGCCTCCTTATCAACCACGCATTGTTTTCTTCCACCCCACCCCAGCCCGGTATTTTTGGTGAATGCTTTTAAAGCCGACATGGGTAAAACGCTGATCTATGGATTGATAATTACAATCCCCGTTGTGATCATTGCCGGACCATTGCTGGGCAGGATGATGAAGAATATGAAAATCGATATTAAATCATTTTTTTTATCGGGCGAGCCTGTGGCTGAAAAAAAATTACCTGCTACATTCCCAAGTTTTTTGATCGGCCTCTTACCTGTTCTTTTAATTACACTTGCTGTTATTGCAGATAATTTTTTACCCGATCAGCTTTTAAAGACAATAATTGTATTCATTGGTGATCCTACCATTGCTTTACTCCTGTCTGTATTAATTGCCATGTGGTATTTTGGTTTAAGAGCAGGCGGATCTATGAGTACAACAACCAAATGGCTGAATGAAGCCATATCAGGCATTGCCATCATCCTCATCATCACCGCAGGTGGCATTTTTAAACAGGTTTTACAGGATAGCGGTACCGATAAATACATTGCTTCTTTCAGTGGCAAATGGCAAATGCCGCCGCTGATATTTGCATGGGTGATTACGGCATTATTGCGGGTAGCTATCGGATCGGCCACTGTAGCGGGTATTACAGCAGCGGGTGTAGTATCGCCGTTGGTAGTTACCGGTGTTGTATCGCCTGAGTTAATGGTGTTGGCTGTGGGAACAGGAAGTGTATTTGGATCGCATGTGAATGATTCCGGTTTCTGGATGTTCAAAGAGTTTTTTAAACTTTCATTAAAGCAAACCTTTTTATCCTGGACGGTAATGGAAACAACTATTTCCATCTTAGGATTGATAGGTGTCTTGTTACTGGATATTTTTATTTAAAAAATTGAAGCAAAAATGAAAATTGCATTTACACTCATTTGTTGCATCTCGTTTGCAATATCAATTCCCTCCTACGCACAGGTGAGGCTTCCACGCCTGGTAAGGGATAGTATGATATTACAAAGAGACAGCAGGATCAATATTTGGGGCTGGGCCGCAGCACGTGAAAAAGTGAATATAAAATTCAATGGAAAAAATTATAAAACAATAACCGGTGCAGATGGTAAATGGTTAATACAATTACCTCCAACAAAAGCAGGTGGCCCTTACACAATGGATATCATCGCCAGCAACAAAATTTTGCTGAAAGAAATATTGGTTGGCGATGTATGGATATGTTCAGGCCAGTCGAACATGGTGCACCAGATGAACATTCATGATATCACTTACGCAAATGACATTGCACAGGCCAATTATCCGCTGATAAGGCATTTCTGGATCCCCGCACTTACCAGTCTTACAGGGCCAAAGGATGATCTGCCAACCGGTTACTGGAGATCCGCAGTTGGAGAAGATGTAAGGCCATTTTCAGCTGTTGCATATTTTTTTGCCAGAAAAATTTATGCAAAATATCATGTGCCAATTGGTTTGCTTAATGCAAGTGTTGGCGGTACTCCCATTGAAGCATGGACAAGTGAAGAAGGGTTGAAAGAATTCCCTGCCCTGCAGTCAACCATCCGGAAAAATAAGGACACTGCCTATGTGAAGGAATTAAACCGCAGAGCTACGGCTAATAGCAAGCCAATGCAAATGCAGGATAAAGGATTAACAGAACCAACAAAATGGTATGATATGACTTATGTTCCAAAAGACTGGCATACTATAAATATACCGGGCTATTGGGAAGACCAGGGAATAAAAGACCTGAATGGCGTGGTTTGGTACAGAAAGGAAATTAACATTCCTGTTTCAATGACTGGCAAAGCTGCCAGGGTTTTTCTTGGAAGAATTGTGGATGCAGATGTGCTATATATAAATGGCAAACAGGTCGGCAACACAACTTACCAGTATCCGCAAAGAAGATATAATGTTCTTGCAGACCTGTTGAAAGCCGGCAAAAATATTTTTGTTATAAGAGTTACCAATAATTCAGGCAAGGGAGGATTTGTCCCCGACAAACCGTATTGTCTTTTTACTGGTAGTGATACAATTGACTTGAAAGGTCACTGGCAATATAAAATTGGCGAAGTATATGAACCCGGTAGCGGAGTCGGTGGAGGTGGTGTCAATGCACAAAACCAACCAACTGCTTTATACAATGCGATGATAGCACCATTGACCAATTATACGATCAAAGGTTTTCTTTGGTACCAGGGTGAAGCTAACACCAGCAGGGCTGCGGAATACGCCAAACTGCAACCCGCCCAGATCATTGACTGGCGCAATAAATGGGAACAAGGCGATCTTCCTTTCTTATTCGTACAACTTCCCGGCTTTATGGAAATGAATTACCTCCCCTCTGAAAGCCAGTGGGCAGCACTAAGAGAATCACAACTAAAGTCTTTATCTGTTCCAAATTCAGGAATGGCTGTTGCCATTGATCTGGGTGAATGGAATGATATTCATCCCGATAATAAAAAAGATGTTGGTGAACGTTTGGCATTGATCGCTGAAAAACTGGCTTACAGTGAAAACAATATTGTTTATTCAGGTCCGATCTATCAATCTTCTGTTATTGATGGTAATAAAATAGTGATCTCCTTTACAAATACCGGAAGCGGGTTAATAACAAATGATGGCGAAGAATTAAGTGAATTTGCCATTGCCGGTGCTGATAAAAAATTCGTATGGGCAAAAGCAAAAATTGAAGGAGATAAAATTGTTGTATCAAGTGATATGATTATTGATCCAATGTATGTACGTTATGCCTGGGCCGATAATCCGGTAAACCCGAATTTGTATAATAAAGACGGGTTACCTGCGTCGCCATTCAGAACAGATAAATAAAAGCAAAATGAAAAAACGCATATTCCTGGTATTGGCTACAGGTTTTACGCTTTCAGGCACTGCACAGGAAATAAAGATCGATAGCAGTAAATATCCAAAACCTGGCACGTTTACAGCACAGCAGGATCATCAAAACATGATGCAGCAATTGAGCATAAAAAAATTAAGGCCCGGCCCGAGTGGTGATGCATCGGCAGCCAATTATGCCAATTATGATGAAGCACTAGCCAATCCCTGCCCGCAATTGCCGGATGTGCTTACTATGAACAATGGTAAGAAAATAACCACATCAGATGCCTGGTGGAAACAGCGCCGCCCTGAAATTGCAGAAGATATTGAAAGGGAAATATATGGCCGTCTGCCAAAAAACATTCCGAAAGTAACATGGAATGTCAAGGTAGTGGACAGGGAAGTTGTTAATCGTGTGCCTGTCATTGCAAAAATGTTGACAGGCCATGTTGATAACAGCTCTTATCCATTGATCAATGTTGACATTAACATGATGTTGGTTGTACCAACAAATGTAAAAGGGCCTGTTCCGGTATTAATGATGTTCAGCGGCCGTCCTTCCCTTCCTGCGCCTGCACAACCCAATCCCGATGAAATGGAAAAGATCAATACAGCCTATAAAGAACTGATGATAAAAACGGATCCGGGCCTGAAGGCAATTTTTGATAAATATCCTGCGTATCAACCCATCACAAGACTCCCGGCTCCTAACTTTTTTGCTCCTGCGAAATCTGATGAAGAACTTACGCCCCAGGAAAGATTACTGGCAGCCGGCTGGGGTTATGTAACAATTGAAACAAATAGCATACAGGCAGACAATGGCGCAGGCCTCACAAGAGGAATTATCGGTTTGGTAAATAAAGGCCAGCCGCGTAATACGGATGACTGGGGCTCATTACGTGCCTGGGCCTGGGGCGCTGCCCGTGGATTGGATTACCTGGAAACAGATACATTGGTTGATGCAAAGAGAGTTGGCATTGAAGGCGTATCACGGTATGGTAAAGCCGCTTTGGTTACACTTGCTTTTGAACAACGTTTTGCAGTAGGATTAATTGGCTCAAGCGGCAAAGGCGGTGCTACCCTGCACCGCCGCATATTTGGCGAAGCAGTAGAAAGTCTTACCGGTAGTGGCGAGTATCACTGGATGGCAGGTAATTATTTAAAGTATGGAGCATCTGAAGCTGTCTTTGGCAGTAAAACAGGATGTGATTTGCCTGTTGATTCACACGAACTGATCGCACTCTGTGCACCACGGCTTACATTCATCAGTTATGGCATTCCTGAAAAAGGCGATGCCAAATGGTTAGATCAAACCGGCAGTTATATGGCTACTGTTGCAGCTGGTTCAGTTTTTAAATTGTTAGGTGCAAAAGATATCGGTGTTAGCGATGATTACTTAACAGAAAAGATGCCTCCCGTACTTACCGCTTTGCTGGATGGTGAATTAGCCTGGCGGCAGCATGATGGCGGCCATACTGATGCTCCCAATTTTAAATATTTCATTCCATGGGCGACAAAATTATTGAAATAGAAAAAACCTGCACTGCAGTAAATAAAAATATGCTTTTAACAAAAAATGAAAAATGAAATTAAATAACCGATCACTGCTGGCTTTAGTAATTTTCTTTTGCACAACAGTAACTGCACAAAATAAAATTGTGCTACATGCCGACCAGGCTAAAGACACGATCAACAAAAATGTTTACGGGCATTTTGCCGAGCATCTCGGCCGCTGTATTTACGGAGGCTTTTATGTTGGCGAAAACAATAAAACAATCCCAAATAAAAATGGAATACGGCTTGATGTGGTGGATGCCTTAAAAAAATTAAAGATCCCCGTGTTGCGCTGGCCCGGTGGTTGCTTTGCAGATAATTATCACTGGAAAGATGCCATCGGCCCAAAAAACAAAAGGAAAAAAATTGAAAATGTGATGTGGGGCAATGTAATGGAAGACAACAGTTTTGGCACCAATGAGTTTTTAGATATGTGCGAAATGATGGGCGCTGATCCTTACCTGGCGGTGAACATGGGTGGCGGCACCGTGCAGGAAGCAGCGGAATGGGTGCAGTATGTTAATCATGCGAATGGAACCAGTTACCTTACTGATCTGCGTATGCAAAGCGGAAGAACCAAACCATGGCATGTAAAATACTGGGGCGTTGGTAATGAGTCATGGGATTGTGGTGGCCATATGACGGCTGACTACTACGTTAACGAGTTTAAAAAGTATGCAACCTTCATGACCAATTATAATAACAGCGAAGGTTTGTTTCGCATTGCTGTTGGCCCCGGCACCGAAGATTATAACTGGACCGAAACAGTGATGAGCAAGATTCCGCTGAAGATGATCGACGGATTATCGGTACATCACTACTCTGTTATTGACTGGAGCAAAAAAAGTTCTGCAACGCAGTTTAGCGAAGCCGAATATTTCAGAACCATGACGGAAGCGTGGAGGATGGAAAGGTTTGTTACAAAGAACAGTGAAGTAATGGATAAATATGACCCCACTAAAAAAGTTGCATTGATCGTTGACGAATGGGGTGGCTGGTATGAATCAGAGCCCGGCACCAACGGTGCTTTTCTGTACCAGCAAAACACTATGAGAGATGCGATGATTGCCGGACTTACACTCAACATTTTCAATAATCATTGCGACAGGGTACGAATGGCCAATCTTGCACAGGCTATTAATGTATTGCAGGCTGTCATATTAACCAAAGATGAGAAGATGATCCTCACACCTACGTACCATGTTATGGAAATGTACAATCTGCATCAAAATGCTTTGATGATCCCGGTAACAATTTCAGGTAGTTATTATACAATGGGAGATAAGAAAATACAGGCTGTTTCTGCATCTGCATCAAAAGATAAAAGCGGGGCTGTTCATATTTCATTGGTAAATATTGATGCCGGAAAAGAACAGGAACTAACGATTGATCTCGGAGATGTTCCCGTAAGGTCAGTCTCCGGCCGCATCCTTCGTTCAGATAAGATACAGGACCATAATTCTTTTGATAATGCCGGTAAAATAAAACCGGTTGTATTTACCAACGCTGTTTTAAACGGAGCTGTACTCACCGTAAAAATGCCGCCCGTTTCTGTTATTGTATTAACGCTAAAATAAAAAAGATGAAAAAGATCTGCTTGTTTATAATAATTACTTCGCTGGCGCCTGTTTGCAGCCAGGCGCAATCATCCATGCCATGGAAAGGGAAAAAAGCTGCAGTTGTAATTACTTATGATGATGCCCTGTCACAGCATCTCGACAATGCCATCCCTGTCCTGGATTCATTGAAACTAAAAGCAACATTTTATTTGAGTGCGTATTATCCTGCCGCCAGGCAGCGGATGACAGCATGGAAGAAGGCTGCAGCAAAAGGGCATGAATTGGCCAATCACACTTTATTTCATCCTTGTGTTGGTGGTAAAGGAAGAGAATGGGTGAGAGTTGATTACGACCTGAGAAACTATACTGTACAACGAATGGTGGATGAGATCAGGATGACCAATGTTTTTCTTGAATCACTGGATGGAAAAAAGAATAGAACATTTGCTTTTCCCTGTGCAGATACAAAAATTCATGACACTGCTTATTTTGACGGGCTTAAAAATGATTTTATTGCCGCCCGTAATGTAAGAGCAGAAATGCATACCATCAACAAAATTGATCTGTATGACCTGGACTGCTTCATGGTAAATGGCCAAACTGCTGACCAGATGATCGAATGGGTAAAGAAAGCTGTGGAAACTAATTCATTGCTCGTCATTCTTTTTCATGGTGTGGGTGGCGGCAATCCACTAAATGTAGAATTACCGGAACATCGCCGTTTCCTGGAATATTTACAGCAAAATCAAAAAGAAATCTGGGTGGCACCAATGATAGAGGTAGCAGAATATATTAAAAAAAACAAGCCTAAACAATAAAGAAAAGGATGAAAAAAAATATTCTCGCCATTGCGTTATTACTTATATCGCTCAAAGGATCGTCGCAGCTTACTTATAATAATCCCATCCTCTCCGGCTTCTATCCTGACCCAAGCATTTGCCGTGTTGATAAAGATTATTATATCACCACTTCTTCTTTTGCTTACTTTCCCGGCCTACCCATTTTTCACAGCACCGACCTGGTAAACTGGAAACAGATCGGCCATGCACTGGACAGGCCGGAGCAATTAAACCTGAAAGGGGCCGGCGTTTCAAAAGGTTTGTTTGCCCCAACGATCCGTTATCATAAAGGCATTTTTTATATCATTTGCACATTAATTGATAAGGGTGGCAATTTTGTGATCACTGCAAAAGACCCCAAAGGTCCATGGAGCAACCCGGTTTGGTTGAAGGAAGTGAATGGTATTGATCCTTCATTATATTTTGATGATAATGATAAGGCTTATATTTTATACAACAGTATCCCCCCAAATAATATTTCTATTTACGATGGTCACCGAACTATTCGTATGTTTGAATTTGATATTGTTAGCCTTAAAGTAACCGGGAAAGAAAAACTATTGATCAATGGCGGAACGGATATGGCTAAAAAACCTGTTTGGATAGAAGCTCCACATATTTTTAAAAAAGACGGATGGTATTATTTGATCTGTGCCGAAGGCGGAACGGGGTATAATCATTCTGAAGTAGTATTCAGAAGTAAAAATGTTGATGGACCTTATATTTCTTATGAAAAAAACCCCATACTTACACAAAGGTATTTGAACCCTGAAAGAAAAGAACCCGTTACAACAACAGGCCATGCAGATTTTGTGGAAACGCCTGATGGCAGATGGTATGCAGTATTTCTTGGCTGCAGGCCTTATGAAGGTGATCATTACAATATTGGGCGCGAAACTTTTATGACACCGGTTGAATGGAAAGATGGATGGCCGTTGATCAATCCCGGATATGAAGAAGTGCAATATCAATACCCTATCCCCTTCCCTGCCCTAACAAAAAAAATAATAAATGATTTCAGCGGTAATTTTTATTTCAGGGATGAATTCAACAGCCAGCAACTGGATTATCGTTGGGAATTTTTACGTACCCCTGCAGAAAAATGGTTTCATCCTGGTGAAAAAAATGGAATACTATCAATAAACCTTTTACCGCAAACCTGCTCAGGCAAAGATAATCCTGCATTCCTTGGTTTTCGCCAGTCGCACCTGGAAGGTTTTGCTGCAACATCCATTAATTTCAAAGCAAATTCAGCAAATGAGAAAGCAGGGTTACTGATTTTTCAAAACGAAACGCATTTTTATTTTTTATGCCAGTCGGTTAAAAATGGGGTTGCAGTAATAGAGTTATACAGATCAGTTGCAGATGCTAAAGATGGGAAAATGGAATTAATAGAAGCAAAGGTTCTGAACAACTTAAATAAAGACCTGGGACTGAAAATTGCGACACATAAAAATACGTACGCATTTTATTATGCCGAAGAAAAAGGTAAATGGAATTTGCTGAAAGATGGAGTAGATGCAAAATTCTTAAGTACAAAAACTGCCGGTGGTTTTGTTGGTAGCATGTATGCACTATACGCCACATCATCCGGAGAGAAAACTGAAAATATGGCTAACTTTAATTGGTTTGAAAGCAGGTCGGACGATGCTTTGTATAAATAAATAAAAGTTCATAAAAATCATATCATGGTAAAAGTTCGTTGGGGTGTTTTAAGCACCGCTAAAATAGGTTGGGAAAAAGTGATACCTGCCATGCAGGCTGGTAAATACAGCGAGATAATAGCTATTGCATCGGCCAACAAAGAAAAGGCTGAAGCGATCGCAAAGCAAAACAATATTGCAAAGGTTTTTGATTCTTATGAAGCCTTACTGGCCGACCCGGACATTGATGCAGTGTATATCCCTTTACCAAACCACCTGCACGTTCCTTGGTCAATTAAAGCATTACAGGCTGGCAAACATGTATTGTGCGAAAAGCCCATTGCACTTTCCGCGACTGAAGCTGAGAAATTATTGCAGGTATCCCTTCAATATCCGCATTTAAAAATGATGGAAGCATTTATGTACCGTTTTCATCCGCAATGGCATGCAATAAAACAAATGGTGAATGATGGAAGCATCGGGCAATTAAAGACAATTCAGTCTGTTTTTTCTTACTACAATATTGATCCGCTTAATGTGCGTAATCAAAAAGATATTGGCGGTGGTGGATTGATGGATATCGGTTGTTATCCGATTTCTACCTCCCGTTTTATTTTTGGAAAGGAGCCTGAAAAAGTTTTTGGTAGTTTAGAATTTGACCCGGTATTTCAAACAGATATCATGGCATCGGCTATTCTTGACTTCTCATCCGGAACAGCTACTTTCACCTGTTCAACGCAGGCCATGCCTTATCAACGTACAAACATTATAGGTTCAGAAGCCAGGATCGAACTGGAGATCCCGTTCACTCCTTCACCTGATAATCCTGCAATTATATGGCTACATACAAAAACCCATAGTAAGCAGATAAACTTTGAAGCAACCAATCAATATACTTTGCAGGGAGATCAGTTTTCACTGGCCATTTTAAATAAGGAAGAACTGCAAACCAAACTTACAGATGCAGTAAACAATATGAAAGTGATCGATGCCATTTTTGAAAGTGGAAGAACGGGTTCATGGAAGCAAGTCTGACAGCATTGAAACAACATCTGCTTTCCTGTTCTCCGGCAATACTTTCAGCATAATTAATTTCCCATCCTTTAGTTCGGCCTCAACTGTTGTGTTCTCAGGAGCATGCAATTTAAAATGCACATCAAGTTTTTTGGGCCAGGCAGGAAACAACAATATTTTTTTTCCGTCAGTTTGCAATAACATTTCCTGCAGGCCGATCATTCCGCTGCCGCCCCAGTTATGGTCAGGCACCCAATCAAAGCCAGGTCCCCAAAAAGCGGGGAATCTTCTTTCTGAATTCCGGAGTTTTAACGAGGTCAGTTTCCACGCTTCTTCAGTTAAGCCTAATCTTGCAGCCCAGATATTATCCTGCTTCCACCCAATATGGCTTCTGAATTTTATTACGCTGGTATCGTATTTAAATGTATTTAAAGCAGTATCTAATCCAGGCTTACCTACACCAAATATCCCCCAGGGATAAACAGGATACAATTGCGGTGATTCAGTGTTATTGATACGCTCCCAGCTTTTTGCAGGAGCAATGGTTGTATGTCCGTTAAAATTCCGATAACTTATACCTGGTAACCTGTTAAATAATTCAGTGAGATTTCTAATTTTTTTTGTTATCAATGCATCTGTACCATGACCATGGTATAATTTATTTTTAACCAAATACTCAACCAGGCCCACACTTATTTTTTGCAATGCAGCAATCGTGCTGCTTGAATTGTAGGCCATTTTATAAGTCTCGGCTCCACTGCCCGGATATAAAATCAATTTACCGTTTCCATCCAATGCCTTAGCGCCACGTTGCTTTGCCAGGTATTGGTAATGCTCATCAAAAAACTGTAAACAACTTTCAATAAAAGGAATTTTATCGCTAATATCTTTTCCTGTGTATTCATTTTCTTCCAGCATCATCAAACAAAATTCCAACACGGTATCCCATTCATATTCCAGCCAGGCATTAAACTCCATTCCCTTATCAAAACCTGCAGGGCGCTTTTGACCGTATTCAGCAAAATTGGGCAATCCAAAATTTTCCATTTGCTCTGTAAAGCAAGCCCCTCCATGATCCCAGTAAACCTTACTCCGCAACTCTGCGTTCTTCAAAATGCGTGTATAAAAATCCAATTGCGGTTGTAAGAGGTCCCAGTCGCCATTTTTTATCATGGGGAAATAAATCAACCGCTGGTTTTGTGCAGTATGTAAGCCACCACCCCAGTTCCTGTAATCGGGTGTTAATTTATGAGCAGTATCAGTAAATACCGGATCAACAGTTAATAAACCACCGTTGAATTTTGTTGGCCATTTGCCTTTAGCATTGATGGCAAGCATGTAACGAAATAGTTGAAAATTCCTGCCAACTTCCCAGGCCTCTGAATTCGGATTGGCATTATCAATTTCTATAAAACTTCTGTTCCAAAATTGGTCCCACCAGGCTTTTGTTTTTGCAAACGCATTTTTATCATTCGCAGCCAATAATGTCGATTTTAGTTCCTGGTGCCATTGTCCAAAACTTTCCATCTGGCTAGTGTGTAATGTAAGTACCAATGCATGTTTACTTAGCGCCTTTTTGCTTTTTAATTTCCATCCTTTAAAATCGGTGTTTGTATAAATTCCATCGTAAACGCCTGCCTCAACAAAATTCTCTCCCCTTAACAAACCTCCAAAAGCCAGCTTCTTTAAGGGATTATACATTTGATCTTTTACGGCATCCATACCCTGCTGTGCAACAATTGCATCAAAAATGGTTGATTCACTATTGTGATGAAAAAACAAAACACCCTCGGTACTAAAGCTGATATCATCCTTTTTATAGACGTTATTTTTAGGCGCAGCCCACTTATAAGAGTTCGCAAAATTCTCTCTTGCCTTTATTACCCTATCCTGGTAGCGCCAGCTTTCATAAGCAGCTTCTACGTTTATTTTCTTGCTGGATGAAATATCAATATGTGCAACCGGGCTAAAAACATCAGCCCAGATTTTAACCGTTGCTTTAATACCGTTGTTCTCACCTTCCACAGTTACAAAACCATCCTTCAAATGCAATTCCTGTTTAAAAATTTTACCATCAAAAGGATTAGGAAATAATTTCACCCTTATCCTTCCCGCTTTCATCAATGCATTGTCCTCATTAAAACTACCGCTCCTTGCCACGTAGATCAGTAGTTCTCCATTTTCAACCCACACATTCATACCAATATCTCCGCCACCGCAGGGCATTGATTCGGATGCGTTTTTACTTTGGCTGTTCCAAACAATATTGTAATTGCCGGTTTGTGCCTGCAATTGAATGCAGGTCAGCACAAAAAAAATATGGAGAAGGGTTTTTCTGATCATTATTATTCGTTCTTTTTCATTGCCCGGTATTTTTTGGGCGATACACCAATGATCGTTTTAAATCTTTTTGAAAAATAATACGGATCATCAAAACCCATATTAAAGGCTATTAATTTTATAGATTGATTGGTAAAGTCAAGCTCCTGGCAGGCTTTCTGCATTTTCATCTGCAAAAAATAATCGATCGGTGCATAACCTGTTTTTTGTTTGAACAGGTTTGAAAACCGGGAGACAGAATAATTGTATTGTTTGCTCAGTTCGTTCAATGAAATATTCTCATCAAGATGCTGCTGCATGTGCAGGATGGCCAGGTCTACACAATCAGGTTTTTCTATTTCATAACTTTCATTGTGCCGGGTATTGTATAAGAACAGGGTTAAAAAATGCGTGAAACACATATTAGCAAACAACAAATTATCGATACTATAACCCAATTGCAATGCCTTATATATTTTAGTGAATACAGCAAAGGTTTCAGCATTGTTCTTTATATGAAAAGGTTTGAAATATTTTTGTACAGACAAGGTCTCATTAAAAGCCGGCAGGCCATCTCCTCCAAAATGTATCCAATAAATACTCCAGGGATGATCAGCGTCATTACCATAAGCATGTTCCTTATTTTGCGGAAGTATAAAGAATTCGTTTGGACCAACCTCATAACGTTGGTTGTCTATTTTATACCAGCCATGTCCGTCCACGCAATAAAAAAGAAAATTCTCGGGCAAGCCCTTTTTGCGATAGGTATAATGCTCCTTTGCCTTGGGATAATAACCAATAGAGCAGATATGCAAATGCTTTAGCAAAGGATTATTCTGCACCCTCGATTTAAGAATGGTTTTTGGAATTTCAATCCGCTGGCGACCTGATCCGTACCAGATATTCTTATGCGATCCTTCCTTATTATCTTTATTATCTTTCATACAATCGCGGCTAGGTTTTGAACATGAAAATTACACAAATATTCTTTAAGAACATCTCATCAATAGTAAATGACAGTACCGGACAGTAGTGGAAAATTTTTGATCTATATTCGTACTTAAGTAAACGATTCTCCATGATTGCTATCAGAAAAAAAAACATTGCAACCTTTGCAGCCTGTTTATTGATCCCTGCACTTCTTTTTGCCAAAGTAAAATTGCCTTCATTCTTCAGTGATGGCATGGTGTTGCAGCAGCAAACCAATGCTAAAATATGGGGCTGGGCCCAACCTTCGGCAGAAATTAAAATAACTACCTCGTGGAATAAAAAAAGCTATTCTATAAAGGCAGATGATAAAGGTGCATGGAATGCAAAAGTTGTTACACCATCAGCCGGCGGGCCTTTCAGCATTTCTGTTTCAGATGGGGAGCCAGTTACTATCAATAATATTTTGATTGGCGAAGTGTGGCTCTGCAGCGGGCAAAGCAATATGGAAATGCCGATGAAAGGTTTTAGAGATCAACCCATCATTGGCTCCAACGATGCCATTTTTAATTCAACAAATGACCAGATCAGGATCTATACAATACCACGGGCTGTAGAAAAACAAACAAAAGATACCAGTAAATCTTCCCTATGGAAAAATTCCAATCCTGAGAATATCAGTAATTTTTCAGCAACAGCGTATTACTTTGGAAGATTGATGCAGCAGCAGTTAAAAGTTCCGGTTGCACTTATCAATGTAAGTTATGGGGGCTCGCCTGCGGAAGCTTTCATGAGTGCCGAATCATTAACAGCATTTCCGGAAATTGCTGTCCCATCACCAGCAGGAACAGAAAAGCTGAGCAATAAAAATGCCACCACCTTATACAATGGCATGGTCCATCCCATAGCCGGTTATACTATTAAAGGCTGCATCTGGTATCAGGGCGAAAGCAATTATGACCGGCCGGCCCAGTATGAAAAACTTTTTCCCGCCATGGTAGCTTTGTGGCGCAATGAGTGGGGGCAAGGAAATTTTCCTTTTTATTTTGCACAAATTGCTCCGTATGACAATAGTATGTATCCGCAAGGAAGTTTAAACCCTAAAATAAATGCAGCTTATTTACGGGATGCACAACGGAAGGGTTTGGCCGCAATTCCCGCCAGCAGCATGGTTGTGTTGATGGATGCCGGTGAAGAAAAAAGTATTCACCCGGCTAATAAAGAGATTGTTGGTAAACGCTTTGCCTACCTGGCTTTGGGCGACAGTTATACTTTTAAAGGATTTGCATACCAAAGCCCTTCATTTGATTCTTTACTCGTCAATGGAAATGTAGCCACCATCAGATTTAAAAATGCGTCAAATGGCTTAACCAGCTTTGGTAAGCCGCTAACACAATTTGAAGTAGCCGGTGCAGACAAATTCTTTTATCCTGCACAAGCTGTAGTTTACAGGGGGACGATCCAGTTATCATCGCCACAAGTTGCAACACCGGTTGCTGTGCGTTATGCTTTTAAGGATTTTATTGTGGGGGAATTATTTAGCACAGAAGGTTATCCTGTTTCAAGTTTTAGAACGGATGATTGGTAGTCCCTATTTATAATAACTAGTGATAATCTCTACGCTTCCAACTATTCCGGCAGGCTCAAGCGGCTGGTTGCTTAACCTGAAAGGTGCTGTAGTAAAGGTCTTCCTTTTTTCAGCAGGCAAATAACTATCGCCTATTAACCGGTTATGCCAGGTGTTGGTAACTTCGATTTCGATTTGATTTTCTCCTTGTCGTATCGCCTTTAATATATTCGCCTGGTATGGTTTCGTCCAGACAGTCCCACAATCAATTCCATTCACTTTAACTGTTGCTATATTATACAGGAAGCGCATTCCAACAAAAGCAGTTTCTAAACTATCTAGCTTTTTATCAATAATAAAAGAACTTTTATACAGCACTGAACCTGAAAAATATTTAATAAAATCTATACTGTCAGTTGTCCAGCTTTGGAATCCATCCGCATGCTTTACAATTCTTGTTTTGCTATCATTGCCGGTTTCAAAAACCAGCTTCCAATCATTCGAAACCGGCTGTATTCTTTTAACATAATTATTATCGCTAAGTTGGTTGTAGGGTACCGGCATCCCTTTCTTATTAAAAATGATGAACTTGGATTCAAATGGTTCAAACGGTTCAAGAAAATTAACTCTGCCATTTTCTATCTCTGCAGAAAATGGTTTTCCGATTACTCCGGTTACAGGATTATAAATTTCCGGCAGCAGGCCAGCAGCATTAAAACTAAAATTGAAGGTTCGGTATTGATCATTCTGGTTAGAGATAAAATAAATTTCTTTTTCACCTACTTTACGATGACTTATTGCGAGCTTTTTAGGAAGCAATTTGCTTACCAATTTTGGTGTTGGCAATGTATCAATTTGCATATCTTTCTTTAAACCTAAGGCAGTAAAATCACTTTCCCAATAAGGAGTTAATACAAATTTGCCTTTGCCTGCCGATGCAATTGAAATATTTTTCTGTTTTCTAAACCGTAGCCCGGATAATGCATTCTTAAATATGGAATCTATCAACACAATAGCACCATCATTCACCAGCTGCAACAATTTTTTAGCTACCGCCGCAGACATCAGTGCATTAGGGCTCATTTTCATTATTCCAGGTATTACCAAAATACCATAATTAGCACCACCCGGCAATACTACCCTCCCATTTTGTACACTCATCATCATCAATGCATCAGGATTAAAAGAATCGTAGGCATATCCATTCAAAGGATCAACCCAGTTCTCCGGGTCGGCCATATTTGCTGAATGAGAAACACCATCAGGAATTTGTCGTAAAGGTTGGCCGATATTTTCCAAACGCTGTTTTTCTGCGGCTACTTTTTCTTTACCAAATATGCCGGGCAAGGTACTTACCAATCTATCTGGTAAAACAGAACGGCGTGGTACTTCTTCGCCGGTGAATACAGCTATATCAACAACGGGTTTTCCCATCTGCAATAAAGCCTGGCAACGGGTTAAATAATCTATCCATGCTTTGCTTTGCTTGAACCAGGTCTGGTCACGCTGAAAATACAAACCAACACCATCCAGGGTTACACCGGGTTTTTTATCCATAAAGGGATTGTGTGCAAATACATGCAACACCATTCTATTAATGCCCAGGGCAAAATTCCTGTCGCCTATTGCTTTCAAATTACCGGGATGTTCTTTCCAGTTCATCCTTACAGAAGTGAATGACTCGGCACCAATAATATTTTTACCGTAGATATGTGCACCACTGATGGCATCCAGCATATCATTAGGTTTATCATGTGTGGGGCTGTTCAGCCAAAACTCACCCATGGGCAAGTCCACGTTTTTATAATGCAGCAAACCGTCGCTTACCATAGTGGGCGCTACGCTTTCTGCACTGAAAGTACAGCCCTTGTCATGCGCCAGTTTTTTTAATGTCGTATAGAAAACATCATTGACCAGTTCTGCAATGGTTTGCCTTATATCGTGTAATACTTTTTCTGAAGTAGCTGCATCAGTCACCGGTACACCCGTCATTACCAATAAATAAGGCATGAGATCATAGCCTCTTCTTTTTAAAAATTCATTCCTGAAATTACTGCTCCAGTTCTGGCTACCGCATTCCCAGCTATCTACATGAAAAACCTTCAGCACTTCTTTTGCAAGTGCAGGATCGGTATTGCTGAATGCTTTTGCAAACCAGTTATCAAATTGCGATGTGATGGCAACTGCATTGAATTTATCACATTCCAACCCAGCCCCTGCGCCACCGGTTGCATTGGTATGACCTGTAGAAGTGTGACCTATTCGCACAATTATCCAATCCCCGGAAGTTGGCTTCCAGCGAAGGTTTCCTGCAGCATCCATTTTATCAGACAGGTTAATGATATTTTTTAGTGGAATTGCTGAAGTCGCCGGAATTTCTGCTTCAGTTGTATTTGTCGCCACCCGCCACATTGAGCCATTCTTACTTTCGAATTGATTGATAACCGGTTCATCAGATAAATAGATGCCCATCACTTTTAAAGAAGGTTTCCATTTGGCAGCATCCAGGTCTTCTGCTCCCGGCTCTGTTCCTGTTTTATCATAAACAAAACGGAAATATTTTGCAGTTGCAGATGGAATTGAAAATGTATAATCTTCATCCGTATCCTGCCAGCCGGCACGAGGTGGTTCTAATTTTTTAATGGTAGTAAAATTTTCTCCGTCATTACTTGTTTGCACGATCAGTCGCTGCGCCTGGTAATTGTTGCCGCCCACATGAATGCGAATGGAACGACAGGTAAATGTTCCAGGATATTTGTATTGTATCCAGCAGGCCGTATCACTTTTAAAACTTTGTTTGTTATCCTTTGCAGGAAAAGATAAGAACTGTGGCTTGGTTCCGTTACTTGCTGTTACGGTTGGTATTTGTACAATTTCACTGAATGCATTTTTTGAATTAGCCGGGTAAGCAAATACTACCACATCTTTATAATAACCTTTTTCTGATCCAGGTTGCTCAAGTGTTATGTTTTCGTTACTCCCGGACCTGATATATGTTTTTGTCCATACTAATTTTTGCATGGAGAGTTCGGGAGTGATCCATGGTCCGCCAGCCAATGCAAAGCCATCACTTACATGCATGGCTAATTTTAAGTTTAATCGTTTTGCTTCTTGCATAGAAAAACGAACCATCTCCCACCACTCGGGTGTTAATTGTCTTACGGTAGGTTGAAAAGGGATGGTTGATACTGTATCCTGTATAGGCATTAAATAAGCTCCGCCAATGCCCACTTCCTTCATTGCTTCCAGGTCGGCAGTGATGCCGGCTTTGGAAACAGCAGCATGCATCCAATACCAAAACACCCAGGGCTTTGCTGATTCGGGTGGATTGAGGAAATTTTGTTCAAGCAGGCTGATACTCTTCCTTTGTTGCGCTGCAAGAGAAAAAGAAAACAACAGCAGGCAAAAGAGATAGCAATATTTTTTACAGGTATATTTCAATTTTAATGACTGCTTTTATTTTTTTGCCTCTATAAATTTAAGATCGCTTTTTCCTTTATCAACAGATGTAGCAACTGCAATACCCCGGTGATCTTTAGCATCTACCGCACAATAAAAATGATACACTACGCCTTGCCATTTTACCACAAAAGGTTTGTGCGCAAATTTTGAATCGTAAGGTTCAGATGATTTGATAAGATCTTCACCGGTCCAATCCGTCCAGTTCACCAGGTCATAACTGCATGCAAAGCGGTTGAATGCATTTTTTCTTCCTTCCCAGAAAGCACCGAAGTAAAACATCACCCATACATCATCTATCTTTTGAATGACACCATCACCGGTAATCCCAATCTTATGATGCACCACCGGATCAGTTTGATAGCGCTGCCAGTTCATCATGTCATCACTCACTGCCATCCCGATTCTCTCGAACCAGCGCCACTTTGGTGTATTATTGCTGGTATCGCCATTGGCATTGTAATACATTACAAAAGGATGCCCGGTTTTTTTTCCTTTATCCCAGATGATGGTGCTTTTAAACAGCTTTTTATTCTCCCACCAACGTACATCAATATCTGTCATCGACAAAATGGGGTCGAATGTTATCTGTATTGGCAATACCAACGCTGAGTTTACCGGCCTCATAACCTTTTTCTTTTCCGCCGATATAACTCATCCAGTATTTTTTGTTGAACTTTTGTAACTGGTAAGAGCCGCCCCATATATGATCCTGTAAAGCGATGTAGCCAGCTTTTTGATTGGCGTCCCATTCCATTGCATCCCTATTGGCAGTATCGCCAAAGCTCAATATTTTTCCCAGCGTTTTCCATTGTAACAGGTCTTTACTTTTTGCCAGCCAGGTTTCGTAGCCACGACCATCAAATTGGATATAGGTCATGTACCAGTTATTGCCTTTACGAAAAACAGAAGGGCAGTCTATTTTCTTAGAAGCATCCCAGGGTGTTATTACCAGCCCATATTTATAAGGGGTTTTTACTTCATCATAAATTTGTTGCATGACAGTTTGCGGTACTTGTGATCGAACCACAAAAGCACAAAGTACACCAAGTAACACAAAGGAAAACTTCTTGATCTTTTCTGCCTTCGTGCCTTCGTGGTTTAAAAAACTAAAACTTAATTTCTTTTGCTCTTTCACCGGCTGATTTATTTTTTGCATTAAATGGAACAATATAAAAACTATAATGATGATCCTGTGCTTTTATCTGATATTTTTCCAACGGCGCTGCTACATCACTCCAGCTATCATTTCCCCCCACACCCATTTGTATAAGATCAATATTCAAAGTTATAAAACCTGCATCCTTCAGTTTATTGGTATGTTTTGCATTTTGAATATTCTCTTCGGTATACGGCCATGCACTCATGCTAAGCAAACTATCGGCTACAATTAATAATCCATCTTTAAACGGCATATTGTGAAAATACATCCAGCGAACATCAGTACGGTTGCCGTTCTCCTGCGGTACCACATAATTTTCCATAAAATCTTTTATCGGGAATTTGTATAGGCCATCATCCACACCATAGTTCTTATCAATATAATTTTCCCGGGGACCCTTGCCAAACCATTCGATATTATCATAGTTTTTTTCAATGCCCATCTGCATACCTACTTTAGGAATGTTGGGTAGCCCCGGTTTTACACTTAAAGAATAATCTACTTTTACCACACCATTACCCGAAAAATAATATTGAACATTTACGTTAGCACTATCATTGATCAAACTGTATTTAACAGAAAGCATTAGCCCCGATCCACTGTGCCCATCGTACTTACCTAAGGAAACTCCCAACAGCTTCAGGTTTGCTTCATACCATTGACGTAGCTTCCTGTTGGGCTTCCATCCCCGGCGATCATTATCAGTTAAGGGCCTTTTGAAATGTGGCAGTAATGGTGCAGAGACCTGTTCTTTACCATTCCATAAATAAGATGATAGTGCCCCATTAGCTTTATCAATTGTAATTTTGAATTGCTCTCCGCTGAATGTGTAGCTTTTTTGTTCTTCTTTGTAAACTACCTGCGGATAAGTTGTACTTTTAAATTTTGGTATTGCTTTCTGTAATAAGAATTGATTGGTTGCAATTTCAAAATCTTTATGCGCCCACAATTCTTCTTTCCGAAGATTAAACCAGATCGCAGACTGGTACTCTGCATCGGCTTTCATTTGAGGTAAATAAGCGGCAATACTTATAATACTGTCTTTGCCTGGCTCAATACTCAATTCGGGCAGATCTTTTACAAGTATAGTAGCACCATCTTCCTTGATCAATAATAAAGGATTATAATCGTGTGTATTTTTAATTAAACTTTTGTTACTCACTTTAACCAATCCTTTTGCGGCATCAACCAATTCACTTTGTATAGGTTGAAAGATGCGCTTGCATTCCCACATCACACCTTTGGGTTGCCCGTCTGCATTTACTACACCTTTAATAGTAAAATTATCAAAATACTTTTCGCCATAATCTCCTCCATAAGCATAGTACTCAACACCTGCAGAATCTTTTTTCAATAATCCCTGGTCTTTAAATTCCCAGATACAACCTCCGATGATGCGTTTGGTATTATACCACTGATCCCACAGATCCTTTAAGTTGCCGGCGCTATTACCCATGGCATGTGCATATTCACAAAAAAAGATAGGGCGATTATCTCCATTTTTTTGATTGGCCAATAAAGGCGCAGTATAATCGGATGGATACATCCTGCTGATCATATCCACATAATATTGATCAAGCGGGTTTTGTATACGGTGGCTATGATCATTGCTCTTTAAATATTTTGGATCAGAAGGATCGATATAACCATCTTCTTTCCGGCTGCCCATAGCCGGCTCATAATGCAGCGGACGTGTTATATCAAAGTCATGTATCCAACCCGCCATAGCCGCATGATTGGGACCGCTGCCGGCTTCATTGCCCAGGCTCCAGAAAATGATTGAAGGGTGATTCTTATCACGCAATGCCATGCGACTGATGCGTTCGATATAAGCGCCTGCCCATTTCGCATCATGGCTAAGTTTACCACCTAGCCCATGTGTTTCAAGATTGGCTTCATCAATAACCATGATCCCCATTTCATCACAGAGATCTAACAAATATGGATCGCTGGGATAATGGCTGAGCCTGATGCAATTAAAATTAAATTCCTTGATCGTTTTTACATCTCTGAAAATAATTTCCCTGGTGAGCGCCTTGCCTTTTACAGGATCGTGATCGGGACGATTAACGCCATATAAATAAGTAAGCTTACCATTGATGAGTAACTTGCTGTCGCTTTTCCTGAATTCGATCGAGCGGAAACCAAGTTTGCATGTTTTTACTTCAAGAATATTTCCAACACTATCTTCCAGGCTTAGCACCAATTTATACAAATTTGGTTCTTCCGGGCTCCATTTTTTTGGGTTAATGATCGTTGTTTCCAGCAAACCAAATTTCACCTGGTCGAGCCGGGGATGGATCTCATTGATGACCTGGTCGGCTGATCTTTCAAGAGGTTTATCTAAAACAGGTTTATCTGTCGCATCATACAATTGTGCCTTCAGTTTATAGCCCGGCATTTCTTTACCGGTAAGGTTTTCAATGCGTGGACGAATACTTAATGTAGCGTCTTTATATGCTTTATCTAATGTTGTTTGATAAAAGAAATCTGCGATCCTGAGTTTGGGTTCAGCCATTAAATACACTTCTCTATGGATGCCGCTCATGCGCCATTGATCCTGGTCTTCTAAAAAGCTGCCGTCGCTCCAACGAATTACCCAAACTGAAATTATATTTTCACCGTCCTGTAAATAAGGTGTAATGTTGAATTCGCTTGACAGGAAACTATCTTCTGCATAACCCAGAAATTTGCCATTGACCCAAACTTTATATGCCGAGCTTACACCGCCAAAATGCAACGTAATATTTTTATTCTTCCAGTCGGCCGGAACAGTGAAAGAACGCTGATAACAACCAACACCATTATAATCTTTGGGCACATAAGGAGGATTAACCGGCCTGAAAGGATATACCGCACTTTTATAGATCGGTTTATCATAGCCTTGCATTTCCCAATTGGAAGGAACAGGTATCTTCTTCCAAGCGCCTACTTTGCTTCTATCAACATC
>Ga0193752_1000519_pt1 | contig 36733 bp, 30 predicted proteins | sample H1c1metaG_FD_144924 | JGI IMG/M metagenome (GOLD analysis project Ga0193752, IMG submission 144924) | Soil microbial communities from a riparian zone of the East river system, Colorado, United States - H1c1 | ecosystem: Environmental > Terrestrial > Soil > Riparian zone | place: USA: East River... | reverse complement strand
CATCTGCACCACGCGTATCGTTGCCGGCGTCGGTGTTCCGCAAATCTCCGCGGTGTCCAACGTCGCCGCGGCGGTTGAGAACAAGGTGCCCGTCATCGCCGACGGCGGCATCCGTTTCAGCGGCGACATTGCCAAGGCCATTGTCGCGGGCGCCGACTGCGTGATGATCGGCGGACTTTTTGCCGGTACCGAGGAATCACCCGGCGATGTCGAGCTCTACCAGGGCGCCTCGTACAAGGCGTACCGCGGCATGGGGTCGCTCGGCGCCATGGCCGAACGCCACGGCTCGGCCGATCGCTATTTCCAGGACACCGCGGCGGAGCTCGAGAAGCTCGTGCCCGAAGGCGTCGAGGGCCGCGTCCCCTATAAAGGAAGCCTGGTGTCGATCATTCATCAGCTGGCCGGCGGCCTGCGCGCCGCGATGGGCTACACCGGCAGTACCAGCATCGACGCCATGCGCAAGAACCCGCAGTTCGTGCGCATTACGGGGGCCGGCATGCGCGAGAGCCACGTGCACGACGTGCAGATCACCAAGGAAGCGCCTAACTATCGTGTGTCTTGATGGTGTTTCCTGAAGTTACGAGGTAAGCCATGACGAGTGCGGCGATGAGTTCAACGAGTCAGCAGACTGACATCCACTCCGCGCGCGTCCTGATCCTCGACTTCGGCGCCCAATACACCCAGCTCATCGCCCGCCGCGTGCGCGAGCTCGGCGTCTACTGCGAAATCCTCCCCTGGGACGTCAGCAACGACGACGTCCGCAAATGGAAGCCGAAGGGCATCATCCTCTCCGGTGGGCCCGAATCCGTCACCGACCAGGAGCCGCCGCGCTCGCCGCAGGTGGTATTCGAGCTCGGCGTGCCCGTGCTCGGCATCTGCTATGGCATGCAGACCATGGCGCAGCAGCTCGGCGGCAAGGTGCTGCCGAGCAATCACCGCGAGTTCGGCTATGCCGAGGTCACGGCCACCGCACCTAACAAACTATTCGACGGCCTGTTCGATCGCAAAGATGGAGCTGGCAAGGCGGTGTTCGACGTCTGGATGAGTCACGGCGACCGCGTTGAGGCACTGCCACCGGGTTTCACCGCGGTGGCGCACAGCGCCAACGCGCCGCTGGCCGCGATGGTGGACGAATCCCGCAGGTTCTATGCCGTGCAATTCCATCCCGAAGTTACCCACACGCTGCAGGGCGCGAATCTGCTCGAGCGCTTCGTGCGCGAGATCTGCGGCTGCGAACCGCTGTGGAGCGTCGGCAACATCATCGACGACGCCATCTCACGCGTTAGAGCGCAGGTGGGCAAGGGCAAAGTGCTGCTGGGCCTTTCCGGTGGCGTGGATTCTTCCGTGGTCGCGGCGCTGCTGCACAAGGCGATCGGCGATCAGTTGACCTGTGTGTTCGTGGATCACGGCCTGATGCGCCTCAACGAAGGCGATCAGGTCATGAAGATCTTCGCCGACAACCTCGGAGTGAAAGTCATTCGCGTCGATGCCGAGGCACGTTTCCTCGACGCGTTGCGCGGCGAGAACGACCCCGAGAAGAAGCGCAAGATCATCGGTGGACTGTTCGTGAAGGTGTTCGACGAGGAGGCCAACAAGCTCACCGGTGTGGACTGGCTGGCGCAGGGCACTATCTACCCGGACGTCATCGAATCCGCCGGCAGCAAGACCGGCAAGGCGCACGTGATCAAGTCGCACCACAACGTGGGCGGCCTGCCGGCGAACATGCGCATGAAGCTGGTCGAGCCGCTGCGCGAATTGTTCAAGGACGAGGTGCGCAGGCTCGGCGTGGAACTCGGCCTGCCGCGCGAGATGGTCTACCGTCATCCGTTCCCGGGCCCGGGACTCGGCGTGCGCATCCTCGGCGAAGTGCGCAAGGACTACGCGGACCTGTTGCGCCAGGCCGACGCCATCTTCATCGAAGAGCTGCGCCGTCACGATCTGTACGACAAGACCTCCCAGGCGTTCGCCGTTTTTCTCCCGGTACGTTCGGTGGGCGTCATGGGCGATGGCCGCCGCTACGACTACGTTGTCGCGCTGCGCGCCGTCGAGACCATCGACTTCATGACCGCGCATTGGGCACGGCTGTCGTACGACTTCCTCGACATCTGTTCCCGACGCATCGTGAACGAGGTGAAGGGAATCTCACGCGTCGTGTACGACATCTCGGGGAAGCCGCCCGCGACGATCGAATGGGAGTGATCTACTTCGATCGCGCGCGCTTTTTTTTCGCGCGTGCCGTTCTTAGATTTTGCACGATAAACCTGATCGTATAGACAGCCGCAATACCATTTCGCGTGGTTGGCGAGTCATTGGCGGAGAACCCCTCGAGCTTTCCGGCTCCATAGTGAAGTTCCCATTTATAGTGTCCCTTGGCACTGCCATTCCAGCCAATGACTGCCAAATTGTTTTCGCCAGAATTCAATTTCAGCGCAACTTTCCGGCCTTTCAGATCGGGGTCGCCGCTCGTCTTCTTGCGAAAAACTTCGCTTCCTTCGAGAAAAACGCAAAGCTCGTTGTCGGCGCGATAAATCCGCAGAGAGAAATCGGTCGATCCATTGACTTCTATCAGCCCAAAGTCCTTGTGGATGATTCTAGCCATAAAGGTCACCCGTTCCTGGAGCGGATTGTTAGTGATTAGATGCTCAAGTACATTGATCTAGTTAGCTATCGGATGCAACCAATTCTGAGTGGCCAGTGTTGACGAACGCGATGTCCTGAGAATCTCATGCCGGCCGGTTCGCCTTGCCGGCGCCACTGTCCGGGTTCAACCAGTTGAAAACATCCCGCGTTGGAACCGCCCTTTTCAGGGTTAGCCTTGATGACAAGGCTCGCGTCTGAATTCAGCGCCGCAGGATCCGCGATTCAAGGAAATACGCAAGCGCGCGGGTTTGTGAAGACTCATGCGCGGCTCTGGCCGTTCACCGTCGCGTAGAGCGCGGCCGCGAGTCTTTGCGCCACTTCAGCGGGCAAGTATCGAATGTGAACGCCCGCCGACCTCGCACGGCCTCCAGCGATGTCCACCGACAAACTGGCCATGTGCCGACGCCGGTCGAAAGGTGAGGTGCACACGTTCAACGACTGCACTCGGTCGCGCGGCACGATCGTCAACCGTCGAGTCAGCCAGCCAGACCGGAACAGCAACACGTCGCGCTCCAGCGCCCAACGCGTGTACTTCACATACAGATGCGCGTGCATCCAGGCGAGAACCCCGACGACGGGAAGGCCGAAAACGGCGTCTCCCCGCAGGAACCACCAGCCCGGTACCGCCAGGATCAGAAGTGCCAGCAGGGCGCTGCGACGGAAGATGCGCGAGCGCGCACCCGGCGCGAGCGGTTGCCAGTCCGGCGGCGCGGCGGAATCGAATGCCGGAAGTGCGGCGGCGATCAACGCCGGCGCCGCCGCGGTGGGGCACACCGGCGCCAGCCAGCGCGTCTTCATTCGCTCCGGGTTGCGCTGCTGCCCGTCGCCCGCGCTGTCGCCCGCCAGATCGACGTCCAGCGACACTCGGCCGAACAACCGGTGCAGCAGCGACTCCGACTGATGGAGTGCCTGGATCCGACGGGTCCGCAGCGTGAGCGCGATCTTAGTCAGAAGCCCATAACGCACACGAAGATCGCCATCGTGTCGCGTCAGGGTGAAATCGTGCAGCGTCATCAGCGCGAGCACCACCGAGAGGATTCGCACGGCGATCAGTGCCGACAGGATCACGAACGACGCGAGCAAGATCTGCATCGCCGTTCCGAGTCCCGCGACGTCGGTAAACACGGACGAGTGCAACCCACTGTCGATGAGTTCGCGATTCACTCGGAAAAAGCCCGCTTGCTGCAAGAAGCCGGTGCCGGCCGCCACGAGGACCAAGCCGCGGTTGTCGATCAACCCGAATCGCACGAGTTCCATCGGCGGTAGATGCAGCAGCCGCGGCTCCTTGGGGGCTGTCGCGGCTGCGGCGGTTGGCCGCGTATCGGCGAACACCCGTTCGCGCATTTCCTGGACCGCGCCCGGATCCAGAACGCTGATGAGTGCCTCGGGTTTGCCCCCGGTGGAGGTCTGCACGCGGACCTGTGCGACATCCAGAAATCGATGCAGCAGGCCGCGCTCGGTATCGATGTTCTCGATGCGTGAGTACTCGATCTGCCGCACGTTCCGGAAGATCAGCCCCTCGCGTATCACGAGGCCGCGCGGGCCGAATCCATAGCGATAAGTCCACTGGTGCCACAACGCGCGCACGAGCATTCCGCCGGCGAATATCGTGACAATGACCGGCGTGCCGAACCAATCGTCGTCGCTGCGTGCGCCGAATATCACGATCGCGACGAGCGGCAGGATCAGTTGCCGCAGCGAGCCCGTCAGCGCGAACAGCCACGACCACCGATGCAATCGCAGCGGCGGCTGGAAATCCACCGCACCGGATTCAGACCCCACTGTCGCCACTCTTCGCGAGCAACGCGTCGCGCAATTCGAGTGCGTCCGCATGCGCGAGGCCGGGCAATTCGATCTTCGTGTAGCGACTGCCGGCCGTGTACAGCTTCAACGTCCCCACGCCGTATCGCCGTTGCAGCGGGCCCTGCGAGACGTCGGTGTGCTGGATGCGCGCGCGCGGGACCGCGATCCTCGATCGCCAGAAGACGCCGCGCTCGATGGCGATGCCAGAGGCATCGACAAAGAAGCGCAGGCGGCGGAAATAGGCTTCCGGCCAAACCCAGATGAGCGTCGAGCCCACAGCTGCGATGAGCAGTGGCGCGATGAGTCCTGGCGCACCGAACCGGGCGACGAGGCCGAATGACCAAACGGCCGGAATCAAGGTCGCCAGCAACCCTTGCCAGCGCCACACGCTGATCGTTCCACGGTCGACGTGAGAGGTTTCCATTGGCTGATTGCGTCAGGGAAAGTTTCATTCTAACGATTGGCGCCATACCAGGCGCTGGGCAAAGTCGCGTTCCGGCGCCCTAACGCGTACCCGCTGTCGATGAACTCGCGATGCGCTTGCCCGCAACGACTTTGGCGACGTAGTGTCTGGCGGATGGATCGACGGGGGAGTCCTGAAGCGAGATGGGTTCAATCCATACAAGGAAAGTGTTTCGCTGCAGTTTCCTGGCGGTGGCCCTGGCTCAGTTGACGGCGTGCACTCGAGAGCCTGCCGCAACGCTCGCCTTCAATGAATCCGTCCAGCCCGTTCTGTCCGAAAACTGCTATCACTGTCATGGACCTGACAAGAGCTCCCGCAAAGCGGAGCTGAGACTGGATCGGGCCGAGTTCGCTTTCGCGCCCCACGGGGAATACGCGGCGGCGATCGTGCCCGGTGATCCGGACGGCAGCCCGCTGATCCAGCGCATCGAAGCGAAGGATCCGGAGGAGCGCATGCCGCCTCCGGAGGCGCACAAGACTCTCAAGCCGCGCGAAATCGAGCTGCTGCGGCAGTGGATCGAGGAAGGTGCGCAGTATCAGGAGCATTGGGCATTCCTGGCGCCGGTGCGTCCAGCCGTTCCTGCGTTTCCCCCGGCCGATCCGCAGTTCCACTGGCCGCGCAACGATGTCGACCGGTTCATTCTCGCCCGACTCGAAAAAGAAGGGCTTACGGCGTCGCGAGAGGCGGACCGCAATGCGCTGATCCGGCGGGTGACCTTCGATCTGACGGGATTGCCGCCCACGCCGGCTGAAGTACAGGCCTTCCTCGACGACCCGTCTCCCGACGCCTACGAAAAAGTCGTGGACAGACTCCTGGCCAGCGAGCGCTATGGCGAACACCGTGCGCACTACTGGCTGGACGTTGCGCGCTACGGTGATACGCATGGCCTGCACCTCGATAATTTCCGCGCCATCTGGCCCTACCGCGACTATGTGGTGCGCGCGTACAACCGCAACTTCCCGTTCGACCGGTTCATCCGCGAACAACTGGCGGGAGACATGCTGCCCGCCGCCACGCTCGATCAGCTGCTGGCATCGGCCTACATCCGGGCCGGCATCAGTTCCGGAGAAGGCGGAACACTCGAAGAGGAACTGCGGGTCAACAATCAGCGCGAGCGGGTCGAAGCTTTCAGCGCGGCCTTCCTCGGACTGACCGTGGGTTGCGCGGCCTGCCACGATCACAAGTTCGATCCCATCTCGCAGAAGGATCACTACCAGCTGACCGCCTTCTTCAACAATCTGACGGAGACGCCCAGCAATCAGGATCGCAAGGACTGGTCACCTGTCATCACCCTCCCCAGACCCGAGAAGCAGGCGGCCTACGAAGCATTGCTCGCGAAGCGTGCCGCGCTGCGCGAGCAGATTGCGGATCGTGAACGTCAGGCGAAGACTCTGGTCGCTCGCTGGCTGGCGCAGTCCGGAACGCGGCCGCAGGCAGTCGACGCCACCGACCTGGAAATCAAGTTGCGCATGGACGAGCAGGAAGGTCAGACGCTCAAGAATTCCGCAGCGAAATCCGGAATTCGCAAGGTCACGGCCACGGGTGCTCCGCCACACTGGGGCGAAGAAGTCTGGGCCTGGCCGTCCATGCGGATGGATACCTCGACGCGGATCGAGATTCCCGAAGCCGGAGATTTCGATGTCGAGGACGCCTTTTCGGTCGGCATGTGGATGATGCCGCGCCAGGGCACCTTCGGGGTGGCCGATGGCGAACGTCGCGGCTCGATCGTCTCACGCACGGACTCGCAGCGTGGATCCCGAGGCTGGGATCTGATCTATGACGAAGGGAAGCAGCGGAAGGAGTCCGCGTACGACCTGACGGCAAGACTGGCATTCAGGCTGGTCCACGCCGGTGACACCAATGCATTGAGCGTCGCGAGCCGCGAGCGCGTCTTGATGCGCGGGCGATGGAATCATGTGCTCGCCGTCTACGATGGTTCCGGAAAGGCATCCGGGATCAGGCTCTATGTGGATGGGAAATCGATTCCGGTGGACGTCGAGCGTGATGCGCTCAGAGGCACAACCCGAGTGACGACGCCGCTCAGCTTCGGCAGGCAGTATCCGGATGCGCGTGCCGTGCGTGAGTCGCGATACCAGGATTTCCGGATCTACCGTCGCGCATTGTCGGAGCAGGAAGCGCACAGGCTGGCCAACGAGGACTACGTGGCCGAGATCGTGCAAAAGCCGCTCTCACAGTGGAGCGAGCAGCAGTTCAAGTCCGTATCGGATCTCTATTTCTCCGAACACGATCCACGCATGCCGTCGCTGATGCAGCAGTTCGCCGCGCTTGGCGTGCAGCTCGAAGAACTCTCGAAAGGCGGAGAGCCCGCGATGGTGAGTGAAGAAAGTCCGCGACTGGCCTACGCAGATGTACTCACGCGCGGAAATTTCGCGCAGCGAGCGGAGAAAGTGCGGCCCGGAGTGCCGCACTTTCTGCCGCCGATGCCTGAGGATGCGCCGAAGGATCGACGCGGTCTCGCGGACTGGGTCGTGAGCTCGCAAAATCCGCTCACCGCGCGTGTGATCGTCAACCGGATGTGGCAGGAGATTTTCGGCACCGGTCTGGTGGAGACCACGGAGAACTTCGGCGCGGCCGGGGAGAGACCCTCCCATCCCGAGCTGCTCGACTGGCTGGCGGTCGACTTCCGCGAGAACGGCTGGGACGTGAAGCGTTTCTACAAGCAGCTCTTGATGTCCGCCACCTATCGGCAGTCGGCCACGGCGAGCGCTCAGGCCGCGGAGAAGGATCCACGCAACCGGCTGCTCTCGCATGGTCCCAGATTCCGCATGGATGCAGAGATGCTGCGCGACACGGCTCTCGCCGTGAGCGGACTGCTGGTCGAGAAGACCGGCGGGCCCAGCGTCAAGCCCTATCAGTCCCCGGGCGTGTGGGAGGAGGGAAGCTTTCCCTACAGCGATACGCGCGAATATCACCAGGATCACGGTGATTCGTTGTACCGGCGCAGCCTGTACACCTTCTGGAAACGGATGGCGACTGCTCCGAGCATGGACGCTTTCGATTCTCCGGTGCGCGACGCGGCTTGCACGCGGCGCCAGCGCACGAATACTCCGCTTCAGGCACTGGTGATCATGAACGATGTCCAGTGGCTGGAAGCCGCGAGAAAACTCGCCGAGCGCGCGCTGCTCGAGCGGGCCGATGACGGTGAGCGGCTGGAGTTCATCGTGCAGGCGCTGCTGTCGCGCTCTCCCACCGGAACCGAGAAGGCGGCTTTCGACCGGGCTCTCAACGAGTTTCGAAAGGTGTATTCGGAGGATCCGAAATCTGCCAGAGAAGTGGTTGCCGTCGGAGAATCGTCACGAGCCGCAGACCTAGCTCCCGCGGAGCTGGCTCCGTGGATGCTGCTGGCGAGCGCGGTGATGAACCTCGATGAGGCGCTGAACAAATGATGGAGCTCAGTCGCCGCCGTTTCCTCGAAGGCCTGAGTGGGGCGGTGCCGGTTGCCGCCATGGCGACATTGCTACCGGATGGGTCCGCTGCCGCGAAGAGCGAATCACTGGCCGGCAATGCCCACATCCACCTTCCGCATTTTGCACCCCGGGCGAAGCGCGCCATCCAGCTGTTCATGAGCGGTGCTCCGTCGCAGATGGATTTGTGGGACTACAAGCCGGGCCTCGTGCAGATGTATGACCAGGATCTGCCCGATTCCGTGCGCGGCAACCAGGCTCTGACCAGCATGACGGCGGGCCAGACCCGGTTCCCCATCGCGCCGCCGTATTGGAAGTTCGCGCAGTACGGACAAAGCGGCCGGCACGTCAGCGACCTTCTTCCCTGGACTGCGAAAGTCGTGGACGAGCTTGCGCTGGTTCACACGCTCAACACCGATGCCATCAATCACGAACCGGCGCAGCTTCTGATGAACACGGGAAACATGGTGCCGGGAAAGGCGTCGCTCGGCGCCTGGCTTTCCTACGGTCTGGGCAGGATGAATGAAAACCTACCGGCGTTCGTCGTGCTCAACTCGAAACTCCTGCCGCACACTAACAACCAGCCCATATCCCCCAAGTTCTGGGGCAGCGGTTTCCTCTCCAGCGAGCATGCCGGAGTGGCGTTCCGGTCCGCGGGGACACCGGTGCTGAATCTGCAGGATCCGGCCGGAATTCCACGCAGCGGCCGGCGTGCCTTCCTGGATTGCGTCAATGCGGTCAATCAGGAAACCTACGAACGGTGGCGCGATCCGGAAACACTGGCTCGCATCAGTCAATATGAGCTCGCCTTCCGCATGCAGCGCTCCGTCCCGGAATTGACCGACCTGAGCACGGAACCGGACAGCACGTGGAAACTCTACGGTGAGGAAGCGAGGAAGAGCGGCACCTTTGCCAACAACTGTTTGCTGGCGCGCCGGATGGCGGAACGTGGCGTGCGCTTTACCCAGATCTACCAGCGTGGCTGGGACGTTCATGGGGGTGCGGTCAAGGCACAGCCCATTCTCTGCGCGGCGACGGATCGGGCGTGCTACGCCCTGATCGTCGATCTGCGCAGACGCGGTTTGCTGGACGACACGCTGGTCATCTGGAACGGGGAGTTCGGGCGGACCGTCTATAGCCAGGGCGGCCTTTCCAGAACGGAATACGGACGCGACCATCATCCCCGTTGTTTCACGGGCTGGATGGCGGGAGGCGGATCCAGAGCAGGATCGGCCTACGGCCAGACGGATGATTTCAGCTACAACGTGGTGAAGGATCCGGTGCACGTGCGGGATTTCACGGCAACGGTTCTGCATCTGCTCGGAATCGACCACAACCGCATGATCTTCAATTCCCAGGGTCTCGACCAGAAGCCCACGGGAGTTGTTCCCGCGAAGGTCGTCGCATCTCTCCTGGCATGAGATTTCGCCACGCCTTGAGCGGGGCCGGCGCGCTCGGAATCCTGGGTCTGGTCGTACTGGCGTGCGTCGCGCCTCCGGACGGCCAGGAGCGCGGTGACCTTGCACAGTTCATCGGCGGCCTGCATCCGCTAGCCGTTCACCTGCCCATCGCATTCATTCTCCTGGTTCCGTTTCTCGAGGTAGTTAGCCGCCGGCCCGGCCGCGAAGCGCTGCGGTCGGCTGCTGGATTCGTGCTGGGCCTGGCGGCGCTGAGCGCGCTGGCCACACCGTATCTGGGCTGGTTGCTCGCCTGGAGTGGAGGCTTCGAAGGTGCGTTGCTGACACAGCACATGTGGGGCGGCATCGGCGTGGCCTCCGCGTCACTACTGTGCTGGTGCATACGCAGCCGCTTTCCCACGGCGTATTTCGCGGCGCTGACTTTGGCGGTCGTACTCGTGGCATTCACCGGCTATCGGGGCGGTCAGCTGGCCCATGGTGAGCAGCATCTGACCGAACATCTCATGCCGCTGATCGGCATGCAGGGATCTGCGCGACCGGACGAAAACAGCTTCTACGCCGTGCGCATCGCGCCAGTCTTCAAGAAGCATTGCGTGCTGTGCCACGGAAGCGGCAAGAGCAAAGGCGGATTGCGGCTGGACTCCTACGCTTCCGTCATGCGAGGCGGGAAAGACGGAAAGATCGTGGCCGCAGGTGATGCCGGCGGCAGCGAGCTGATTCGTCGCATCAGCCTGGATTCGGCTGCGAAAGACTTCATGCCGGCGGAAGGCAAACCGCCATTGGTGGAAAGTGATCGTGACCTGCTCAGGATCTGGATCGATTCCGGAGCGTCGGGAACCGCGGGACTCGATTCCATCGCGGCGGCACCTGCCGCACAGGCGGACGAGCCGTGGGCTCCCGATTACACGACGCAGCTGGCTGCGCTTCGCAAGGTAGAGGAGGCGGCTGGGTTGCGACTCGTACCCCGGTCGCAGAATCCGACGGATGGACTGATCCTGCGAACCTTCAGTGATCCTGAAGCCTGCGATGATGCCGCCTTGGCCGCTCTGAAAGACCTGGCTCCGTACATCGTCGACGCTGAGCTGGCTCGCAGCCGCATCACGGACGCCGGACTTCAATCGCTGGCCGGTTTCGTCAACCTGCGTTCCGTGGATCTGACGGGCACCCGGGTGACTGCGCAAGGGGTCGCAGCGCTCATGTTGCTGCCGCGGCTCGCATCCCTGAACCTGACGGAAACAGGGATCACCCGAAACGCGATGAAAAAACTGCCCGACCCGCCCACGGCCCTTCAACTTTACGTCGATGACTAGGAGAGACGGCATCAACGGTCGAGTCGCGCAGTTCGAGTTGCAAGGCAAGACGATCTGGAAGATGAGCGAGCGCGAATTGCGGCGACGTCTCCCGAGTGAGTCGCGAATAAGGTGTTCGACGAGGAAGCCAACAAGCTCACCGGTGTGGATTGGCTGGCGCAGGGCACTATCTACCCGGACGTCATCGAATCCGCCGGAAGCAAGACCGGCAATGCGCACGTGATCAAGTCACACCACAACTTGGACGGTCTGCCGGGTAGCCTTTGGCATTTCGCCGGGTAGTTGGACTTTAGCTGCCCCGATTTCGCGCGAAATCCCGAAATGCTTTCCGGACAGCGTGCAGTTCCGCCACGCATGGCGCCCTTACCAGGCGCGCGTGATCGCGGAACTCGATTCGCACCTCAAGGACAATCACTTCCATCTCGTTGCTGCGCCCGGGTCGGGGAAGACGGTCGTCGGTCTCGAGGTGTTGCGACGCCTCGGAAAACCAGCGCTGGTCTTCGCGCCGACGGTCGCCATCCGCGACCAATGGATCCGGCGTTTCCTGGATTCCTTCTGGAACGAAGCGCAGCCACCGTACTGGCTGTCGACGGATCTTTCCGAACCGCGCCTGCTGACGATCACCACCTATCAATCGCTCACCCACTTCGAGAAGACCGGCGAGGTCGGCGCGCTGGTGGCCGTGCTCGAAGCGGCCGGCGTCGGCACGCTGGTCTTCGATGAGGCGCATCACCTGCGCAACCAATGGTGGAAGACGCTCGATCGGATCAAGGCGGGATTGAAATCACCCGTGACCGTTGCGCTGACGGCGACGCCGCCCTACGACGTCACGCAGATCGAATGGAATCGTTACGCGGCGATTTGCGGCGCGGTGGACGAGGAAATCAGCACACCCGAACTCGTGAAGGCGAAAAATCTTTGCCCGCACCAGGATTTCATCTATCTCTGCGAACCAACGGTACAGGAGCGAGCGGAACTCGAGAAATTCGAACGCGGCATCGCCGCGGTGCTCGCCGACGTGGCGCTGAACGAGGCATTCATTCAAGCGGTGCGACAGCATCCCGTACTGGCGAATCCAGCCGATCACATCGACGAGCTGCTCGGCGACAGCGACTACTATCTGAGCCTCGCGGTGTTCCTGAAGCATTCCAGTGGCGTCGCGCCCGAAACGCTGCTCCGGTCATTCGGGGTGGAGGAAGCGACACTGCCGCCGTTCAATCGCGGTTGGGGAGAAGTGCTGTTCACCGGCATGTTGTTCTCCGATCGCGAGTCGTTCCGCCAGCACGAGGATGCCGTGGCGCACCTGCAGCGCGAATTGAGCGCGTGCGGCGCGATCGATCGGCGAACGGTGCTGCTGCGCAGCTCCGCACACAACATCCGCCTCCTGCGATCGAGCAGCAGCAAACTACCGGCCGTGGCGGATATCGTGGAGCTCGAAAGCCGCACGATGGATTGGCGACTCCGCATGCTGGTACTGACCGACTTCATCCGTGACGAAGACTTCCCGGATGTCGATGGAGTGGAAAAGAAGTTCACGAAGATCGGAGTGATTCCAATCTTCGAATACCTCCGCAAGCTGCGTTTACCGAATGTCTGGCTCGGAGTCATGACGGGTCGGCTGGCGATCATGCCGAACGCCGCACTCGCGTCACTCGAATTCGCGGCGCATGCGTTGGGCATCGACGCAGCGCAATTCTCGAGGCAACAGCTCTGGTATGACCCGGCCTACACGCACCTCGAGTTTTCCGCGGGTGACGGCGGACGTTTTCTCGAATTGGCTACGCGACTGTTTTCGGAAGGCGACATCAATGTCCTGATCGGAACTGCTGCGCTGCTGGGAGAAGGTTGGGACGCGCCAGCGGTCAATTCGCTCGTGATGGCGACCGTCATTGGTTCCTATGTGTCCTCGAACCAGATCCGGGGACGTGCGATCCGTTCGGATCCGCAGGATCCGTTCAAGACCGCCACCATCTGGCATCTCGCGTGCGTGCATTGCGGGGAAGAGAGTCCGGCAACGGGCACTGAACCCGAAGAACCCGATTTCGAGCACGAGTCGGACGACTGGACCACGCTTGCACGCAGGTTTCGCGCGTTCGTCGGGCTGCGACAGGATTCGGCAGTCATCGAAAATGGAATCGAAAGACTGGGAATCGGCAAGCCGACCGTGAGTTCCGCCATTGCGCGGTCAAACGCGCGGATGTGCCGTGATGTCTGCAAGCGCGACGAAATGGCCGAAGCGTGGCAGCGCGCGATCTTTCATCCTGCGGCCACGCAGTCGCGCGTGGTGAGTGAGCTGTTCATACCCGTGCCGCGCATCCCGAGTCACCCGGTGATGCGGCGTTGGCTGCGCAACCAACACGGCTGGTTCGGCCGGCTGCGCGGCGGGTGGCTCGAACGCCGGACGTTGCGAATCGCGCAGTCGCTGCTCGAATCATTTCAGGGCCTCGGATTGATAGGCCAGGAAACACCTGGCGTCACCGTTTCGACCGGCAGGCAAGACATCCGGGTTCGATTGACGGGTGTGAATTGCCGCGAGGAGGCGCTCTTCGTGAGCGCGATGCGCGAGATCTTCGATCCCTTGCAGTCGCCGCGTTATCTGCTGGTCACGAAGGACGAAGAATTCGCGGTGCCGCGGGTGTTCGCCGAACGCAAGGAGCGTGCAGAGTCGTTTGCCCGCCGTTGGCGAGAGAAAGTCGGCAATGCCCGCCTGATCTATTCCCACACACAGGAGGGCAAGCGCCGTCTGCTGCGCGCGAAGGAACGATTCCTGACCTCGAGGCATCCGCTGCGAACGCAATCCCGGTTGCTTTGGGGATGAGCGGGTACGACATGCTCACCGGATAGTTTGCGCGTTCACGCGTGGAGTGTGTCGGCCCGTCGATGATGTCGAATTCGAGTGCGGCTGACCGGAAATCAAAGACTGCTAGCTATCGAAAGCCGGGATGGCCGCCTCGAGCGCGCTGCTGTCGAGGCGCTGGCGCAGGCAAGCTAGCCGCGCTTCAATTTCAGATTGAAGGGAAACTGCATGGTGCAAGGCGTTCCGCCGCAGACGGCGGGTTTGAACTTCGTCATCAGAAGTACGGACGCCGCGAATTTCGTCATCTCCGGATTGTCGACTGAGCCGTAGTCCTCCACTTGCCGCGCTTTTCCGTCGGGGCCCACGGTCACGATCAGGTTCAATTCCCCGCGAGCCAGCACCGAGGCCTGCGCCTTCTTGATGGCGCTGAAGATGGGCTTCAGGCCTTCCAGCGGAAATGGCGGCTCGTCGCCCGTGGGCAAGGATTCGTACATCGCGTGGAATTCAGCTTTCTGCTCCGGCGTGAGTTCCCCGTAGGTTCGATTCAGGGGAATCTTCGAACTCCACACCATCTCTTTCTTGATCAAGGTGCCCGTCTCCGAGCTCGCCTCGTTCATCAGGCGCTGCGGCGACACCGTGGATCCGCGCGGTGCCGGATCCATCTGCGCCTGCACGGTGGTCAGTGCGCCGGTGGAAATTGCAATTAGCAGGCAAGTGAGGCGGGTTTTCATGACGGAAGTTCACCAGATTCCGACCGGCGGCGCTAGCTAGTATTCGCCGTCGCGCCGATCCTGCGCATCGAGTTCGCGATTGCGCTGCTTCGCCCGGTCGAGCACCTCGGGCGATCCCATGGGATCGCGCCGGCTGCGCAGCAGCGCGAGCAGGCCACTGACCACGAGCGCCAGCACGACGATCAGCGCAACGATGAATTTCGTCATGCTCCCCGCCGGCTCATGCCGCGGCGCTGCGCGGCTTGCGAACCGCCCTGATTTTCCCGGTCTTGCCACCGCCGCAATAGAACCGGTCGCCGCCATTCGATTCCAGCCCGGATATCCCCGCGCCGGTCGGCATCGCGACCGAGTCGAGCACCGCTCCCGTGCGCGCATCGATGTGCCGAAGTTCGCTTTCGTCGCTTTCCCACGTGGCGTGCCAGAGCTCGCCGTCGACCCACGTCACGCCGGTGACGAATCGATTTGATTCGATCGTGCGCAGCGTCTTGCCCGTCTCGGGATCGATCTGATGGATTTTGCGGGCCCGATATTCGCCGACCCACAGCGACCCTTCGGCCCACGCGAGGCCCGAGTCCCCGCCGCCGCCCGGCGCGGGGATCTCCTTGAGTACCTTGCCGGTCTTCGGATCTATCTTGTGGATGCGACTCTCAGCGATCTGATAGAGGTGCTGTCCGTCGAACGCGGAACCGGCGTGTGCGGCGACTTCGATCGAGCGCACGATCTTCCCGCTCGCGGGGTCGAGTGCGTTCAGCTTGTCGCCCGACGCGAACCAGATGTGCTGGCCGTCATAAGTGACGCCAGCCACTTCATCGACGCCCGGGAAGGGACCATATTCGCGCAATACGTCTGCGGCTGATGTGTTCATGGGGCGCATGTTAGTCAATCGGCAGCGGCGCGGGGAGTAACAAGGTCGTCGCGAATCCGGGCACCGGCGGTGTCATCCAGCGCCGCGCCCGCCCGCGGCCAAACGATTGCACCTTTCCCATCGCCGCCAGTGCATCGATCGACCGTTGCACGGTGCGCTGGCTGGCGCCGAGCGCCAACCCCAGGGCCGAGCTCGACCACGCCTCGCCGTCGGCCAGGAACGCGAGCACGGCGGCGTGCGGCGTGTCGACGGGCTGCGCCAGCACGACGACTTCGCGCGCGCTGCGCGGTGCCAGCGTGAAGCCTCGTTCCGTGGCACTCACATCCGCCAGCTTCCGCAGCATCTTGCGCAGCCGCCCGATCTCGACGCGCAGTCGCGCGCGATACGATTCATCGGCGCGTCGGGCGCGGAAGGCGCGCGCCACGAGAGCCTCGCGCGACACATCGCCGGGCCACGCCTCGCCGAGCTGGCGCGCAAGCGTGAACAGCACCGGGCGAGTGGCCAGTGAAACGACGTTGCTCGCATCCCGTACGACGTGACGGCAGGCGTCGACGATCAGCGTCTTTCCGGCCAACACTTTTTCGACTTCTTCGAGCCGCAGAACGCGCTCGCCGCCCTTGCTGATCAGGCGCGCCGCCGGTGCGTCGAGCACCGCGAGGGCGCTTTCGACTTCCGCGGTCAGCGCCGGAATTCGTGCCGCAGCGGCAGCACGCCGGGCGCGCGCGAGCGCGGCGCGCGCGGACTTCGGTCGCAGCCGGCGCAGCGCGATTCCTGCGACGATCAACTCGTGCACGACCCGCGCCGCCGGCGGAAATCGCGCCGGATCGAGCTCGGCGAGCTTCGCTGCGGCGTCTTCGAGACGGCCGATCAACAGGAGCCGCCGGATCTCGAGATAGCGTGCATGCGCTGCGTTGGCAAAGTCTCCATGCGCTTCGAGGGTCGCGCGTGCGACGTCGAGCGCTTGCGGAGCCTGTCCAAGCTCGCGCGACGCGAACGCAATCTCGGCTTCGGCCACGACACAGCGCGCGCGCGCCATGGCCTCCTTCGGGCCGAAAGCGCGCGCCGCCGAGCGCAGCAGGGTTTTCGCCCGGGCGAAATCGCCGAGCTGCGCCATCGCGATGCCGCGCAGCGCCAGCGCCGGCGCGTCGTTGCGCAATGCGATCCGGTTCAACGCGCCGAGCGGATCCCCCGCGGCGAGCGCGCGTGCGGCGGCGGTGATCAGCGAATCCAAATTATTCCCGCCACAGATGTCACTCCCGCCGTTCCGTTCGGCGGACCTAATCTATCTCACGACCACCCACACTTGAATTGCGAGGAGAGACATCGATGACTCATGCAACCGGGACACGCCAGGAATGGCTGGCAGCGCGGCTCGAGCTGCTCGAAGCCGAGAAAGAAATCACCCGCCGCAGCGACGCACTGGCGCGGCGACGGCAGGAGCTGCCCTGGGTCCGCGTCGAGAAGGAGTACCGCTTCGAGACCGAAACGGGGTCCGCGACGCTTGCGGAGCTGTTCAGGGGACGCTCGCAGCTGCTGGTCTATCACTTCATGTTCGGTCCTAACTACAAAGCCGGATGCCCGTCCTGCTCGATGATTGCGGACGGCTTCGACGGTTTTGCCGTGCACCTGAACAACCACGACGTCGCCTTGTCGGCGGTGTCGCGCGCGCCCTTGGCGAAATTGCAGGCCTACAAGCAGCGCATGGGCTGGACGTTTCCCTGGGCGTCCTCGCACGCCGGCGACTTCAACTTCGACTTCAACATCTCGTTCACCGAGGATGACCAGCGCAAGGGTCTCATCGAATACAATTACGAGCGCGGCGGACACGCGATGGATGCGACGACGGTCGTTCCCGAGGCCGTCAGACAATTCGCCGCCACCTGCGGAACCGATGTGCCCACCTACGCGCGCGACCGGCCGGGCATGAGCGCGTTTGCGTTGCAGGACGGTGCCGTCTACCACACCTATTCCACCTATGCGCGCGGCCTCGATGGCCTGTGGGGCTCCTACCAGTGGCTCGACCGCGCGCCGCTCGGACGCAACGAGCAGGGACCCTGGTGGCGGCGTCACGATGAGTACGCGCAGGGCTAGGCGATGCAGCGCACCTTCCTTGGCGTCTCGGCGCTGCTGTTCGTTGCCAGCACGGCGGTGACCATCCTGTGGTGTGCGTCGATGGCGGCGATGCCGGGGATGTCGATGCCGGGCGACTGGACGATGTCGATGGCGTGGATGCGGATGCCGGGCCAGAGCTGGCCCGCCGCCGCGATTTCATTCCTCGGCATGTGGATCGTGATGATGGTGGCGATGATGCTGCCCGCGCTCGTTCCGATGCTCAGGCGCTACCGCGAGGCCGTCGGCACAATGGGCGCGCCGCGGCTGGGGCGGCTGACCGTCCTCGTGGGCAGCGCGTACTTCCTGGTGTGGGCCCTGCTGGGGCTCGCCGCTTTTCCGCTCGGCGTTTCACTGGCTGCGCTGGCGATGCGCTTCGCGGAGCTGGCGCGGGTCGTTCCGCTCGCGACCGGAGCGGTCGTCGCGATCGCCGGTGCGCTGCAATTCACCGCCTGGAAATCCCGCGAGCTTGCCTGCTGCGCGCAGCTGCCGGGGCGCGGCATCCGGCTAGCGGCGGACGCGCGCACGGCATGGCGCCACGGGCTGCGCCTCGGCATCCATTGCAGTTACTGCTGCACCGGCCTGACCGCGCTCCTGGTCACGATCGGCGTGATGGACCTGCGCACGATGGCAGGCGTGACGGCCGCCATCTCTCTCGAACGATTGTTGCCGGCAGGCCAACGCGTCGCGCGTGGCATCGGCGCCGTGCTCGTCGCCACCGGTTTGTTCCTGGTCGCGCGCGCCGTCGACGGCTGAGAGCGCCCGCGCTCGACCTGCGGCGCAAATATGCGATCCTGCGCCAGGTGATAAACCAGCGCCGCATTTTTCTGCAGAAGTCCGTTTACGCGAGCGCAGGCGTGGCGCTGGCGCGTCCGACGTTCGGGCGCGCACGAATCGAAGCGGGGCACGAGATCCACACCATGACCATCATCCAACTCGCGCGCCTGCTGGCCGACGGGAAGATCACCAGTCGACGACTGGTCGAGCAGGCGCTCGCGGCCATCAAGGATCCGGGTGGCGAAGGCAAGCGCGCCTTCATTCTCGTGCACGAAACCGCAGCGCTCGCCGCCGCCGACCGCAGCGACGCCGAGCGGCGCGCCGGCGCCAAACTACCGCCACTCGCGGGGATTCCGGTTTCCATCAAGGACAACTTCGACGAGGCCGGAATCGTGACGCTTGCCGGTTCGACCGCGCTTGTGGGCGCGCCGCCGGCCGCGCGCGATTCGGCCGTAGTCGGGCGCCTGAAGACCGCGGGCGCTGTCCTCGTGGGCCGTACAAACATGACCGAGTTCGCGTACTCGGGGCTCGGCATCAATCCGCACTACGGCACGCCGCGCAATGCATACGATCGTGCCGCGAGCCGCCTTCCCGGCGGCTCGACCTCAGGCGGTGCAGTCTCGGTCACCGACGGCATGGCGGCGTGCGCGGTCGGCACCGATACCGGCGGTTCGGTGCGCATACCCGCCGCGCTGAATGGCCTGGTCGGATTCAAGCCCACGGCGCAGCGCGTGCCGCTCGATGGCGTGTTGCCGTTGTCCGTGACTCTCGATTCGGCCGGACCCATCGCGCGCTCGGTAGCGGACTGTGCGCTGCTCGACCGGATCCTGGCGGGGGAGGCCGAGACGCTTTCTGTCGTCGAAGGACTGCGCGGCCTGAAGTTCGCCGTGCCGAAGACCGTGTTTCTCGACGATCTGTCGGCCGCCGTTGCCGCGGCATTTTCCACGGCGCTCGGGCGCCTGTCCGCCGCCGGCGCGCACATCGTCGAGTTGCCGATGGCCGAATTCGCGCGCGCGGCCGAGGTGAATCCGCGCGGCGCGATCAGCAGCGTCGAAGCATTTCGCTGGCATCGCCAGCTGATCAGGGACGCCGCCGACAAGTACGACCCGCGCGTGATCGTGCGCATCCGGCCGGGTGAAGCGATCTCGGAAGCTAACTACCGCGAGTTGTTGGCGGAGCGGCAACGATTCGTGCAGCAGGTCGAAGCGGCATCGCACGGATATGACGCGCTGCTGATGCCTGTGACTGCCGACACCGCACCCACTATCGCTGAGGTGCTCGCGAGCGACGAGAGTTATTTTCGCTGCAATGGACGCATGCTGCGCAATCCGGCCATCGTCAACCTGTTCGACGGCTGTGCGCTGTCGATCCCGTGCCACGAACCGGGCAGTGCGCCGGTGGGCCTGATGGTCGCAGGCCTGCGGAACACGGACCGCAGGATTCTCGCCATCGGCTACGCCATCGAAAAAGTCGTGCAGTCTGGGCTCAAGGCTGAATCCTGAGCGCCGGCAATTCGATCTGCTCGCCCGCGCGCAGCGGCGTGACGAGGTTATACATCACGCTCACCGCTTCGCCCGTATCGCGCACGCCATTGCGATTGGTGTCTGCGAACGCGTAAAGCTTGTAGCGGCCCGGTACCAGCGGCATGCGGAAGGCGCGCTTCGATTCCAGGAACGTGCGGTGCACGACCCGGTCCGCCCGGTCCGCCTTGCGGTCGAGCGCCACGACGACGATCGGCACGGAGCTTTCACCCGCGGAACTCACGCTGCCCACGAGCAAAGCGAACGTCGCCGAAGATTGCGCCGCGGCGGCGGCGAATGTGAGAACTGTTGCGGCGCTGGCCATGAGGGCAGCCTGCCGTAGACCTGTGGTCGGCATTTCGTTGTCTCCTTAGATTTTGCGCGCACGCAGCGCTCATCATTAAGACGTTTCAGACTCGAATCGGGTTGCAAATCCGCGCGCAGATTTCGGTAAAGTGCGCGCCCATGTCAGCAAACGGATCTCCCATCCCCGCCATCCAGGCCCGCGGCCTCGTCAAGAAGTTTGGCGAGCTGCGCGCCGTCGATGGCATCGATCTCGAAGTGCCGCGCGGCATGATCTTCGCGATCCTCGGCCCCAATGGCGCCGGCAAGACGACGCTCATGCGCATGCTCGCGACGCTGCTGCGGCCCGATGACGGTTCAGCCAGCGTCATGGGCCACGATCTGATCGATGCGCCGCAGGCGGTGCGCGCCGCCATCGCGATGACTGGCCAGTTCGCCTCGCTCGATGAAGATCTCACCGGCCGCGAGAACCTGATGCTGCTGGCCCGGCTGTGGGGATTTCGGGGCCGCGCGGCGCGCGAGCGCAGCGATGAGTTGTTAGCCACGTTCGACCTGGCGGAAGCCGCGGCCAGGCAGGTCAAGGATTATTCCGGCGGCATGCGGCGCCGGCTCGACATCGCGGCCTCGTTGATCGTGACGCCCGGCGTGCTGTTCCTCGACGAGCCGACGACGGGACTCGATCCGGTCGCGCGCAAGAGCGTGTGGAGCATGATTCGCGCGCTGGCGGGCTCCGGCGTGACGATCCTGCTCACGACGCAGTATCTCGATGAAGCCGACCAGCTCGCCGCGCGCATCGCCGTCATCGATCACGGCAGGAAGATTGCCGAGGGCACCAGCCGTGAGCTGAAGGCGGCCACGGGGTCGGGGTTTCTGCATGTGGCGTTGCACGATCCCGCCCGGCTCGAAGAAGCCGCCGGGCTGCTCGAGGCGTGCCTCGGCACCGCGGTCCAGCGCAGCCTCGAGGGCGCAAGGTTGTCGGCCGCCGCGAAGTCTCCCCAGGATGCGAACGCGGGTTTGAGTGCATTGATCGGCGTCGGCATCGAGCTCGCGGATTTTTCCATGGGCAGCCCGAGTCTCGACGAGGTGTTCTTCTCACTGACGGGCAAGAAGCAGCCATGAGCGCCTTGAAACTCGTGGCACGCCCGCCGGCGCCGTCGGCCCTGTCCAACGCGCTGGTGTTCGGCTGGCGCGCGGTGCTCAAGTTCAGGCACGTCCCCGAGCAGCTGTTCGACCTGGTGATGACGCCTATCATGTTCACGCTGCTGTTCACCTTCGTGTTCGGCGGCGCGCTGGCCGGCTCACCCGACGCCTATCTACAGGTCTTCCTGCCGGGCATCCTGGTGCAAACGGTGGTCTTCAACGCGGTCTATTCGGGCATGGGCCTGTCGACCGATCTCGGCAAGGGCCTGTTCGACCGGTTCCGCTCGCTGCCCATCTGGCCGCTGGCGCCGTTTGCGGGCCTGATGGTCGGTGACATCCTGCGTCACCTCATCGCAGGCTCGATCATCCTTTCGATTGGACTGCTGCTCGGCTATCGACCCGAGGCCGGCCTCGGCGGAGTGCTGGCGGCATTCGCGCTGCTGGTCACCATCGGCTTCGGCATGGGCTGGATCTTCATCGTGCTCGGGTTGCTGATACGCACCCCGATGACGGTGATGACGATCGGTTTCACCGTGCTGTTCCCGCTGGTGTTCGCCTCCAACATCATGGTGGCGCCCGAGACGATGCCGGGATGGCTGCGCGCCTTCGTCGTGGTGAACCCCGTTTCGCTCATGACCACCGCGATGCGCGGCCTCATGTCCGGCACCGCCACTCTCAAGCAGATTGCGCTGGCGCTGCTGGCTCCCGTTGCATTGACCGCGTTGCTGGCGCCGCTGACGCTGCGGCTGTATCGCCGGCGCTGATGCAGGCGAGGGCGGCCTAGCCCAGCCGGTCGGTGGCACGCCGGCCCGTGAGTTCGGCCAGTGCGGCACGCAATTCACGGATGCGCGGCGGCTTGCCCAGCAACCGGTCGACCTGCGGCGGCTTTTCGTTCTCGTTGCCCACGTGTTGTCCCCAGCCGGTGAGCAGGATGATGGGCGTCCCGGGTGACATGGAGCGGATGCTCGCCACGACCTGCCTGCCATCGACGTACGGCATGCCGAGATCGGTGATCACGATATCGAACAGCTTGCCGGCCTTCTGCGCATCGTGAAAGGCGTCGATCCCGGTCTGCCCGCCGTCCGCTGCCGTGACTTTGTGACCCTCGTCGAGCAGTGCGCTGCGCAGTGACTCGATCAGCGACGGATCATCGTCGATCAGCAACACGCGCAGGCTGCGCGTCGCGAACATCGGCTGCGTTTGCCGAGTTGTCGCCGCGGTCTGCGCGGTGCCGGGACGGAAGGTGAGGCGAATGGTGGTGCCAACCCCAAGCTTGCTGTCGATATCGAGGCCGGCGCTGTGGCGCTTCGCCATGCCATAGACCATCGCCAGCCCAAGGCCCGTGCCGCGATCGCCCTTGGTCGTGAAAAACGGCTCGAGACAGCGGCGCCGGGTTTCTTCGTCCATCCCGACGCCCGAGTCGACCACTTCGAGATGCACGAATTGGTCGTCGCAGCGCGTGCGTATTTCGATGGCGCCGCCCTGCGGCAGCGCGTCCACGGCGTTGAAGATGAGATTGGTGAGCGCGTCGCGGATCTCGTTTTCCGCGCCGCGGATGGTTGAAAGGTCTGGCGCCAGCGTGCTCTTCAACTCGATCATCACGCCGCGTTGTTGAGCCAGATCGCTCCAGCGCGCACGCGTGAGGTCGACCACCTGCTGGATGAGCGGATTGAGTTCGACGTCGGCGAGCTGCAGCTCCGGTTCTCGCGGCCGGTAGAATTCGCGCATGCGGCCGACCGTCTGCGCGACGTCGTCGATCGCGCGCTGGATGGTGGTGAGATAGCCGCGCGCGCGTTCGCTCAGGTTGGGTTCGCGCTCGAGCAGGGCCTCGGTGTAGAGCGCGATAGGTGAGATCGCGTTGTTGATGTCGTGCGCGATGCCGCTCGCCATCTGGCCGAGCGCGCGCAGTCGCTCCTGCTGGATGAGCGCGTGTTGCGCCTGGCGCAGCGCCTCGTTGCTCTGCTCGAGCTCGCGCGTGCGGATCTTGACGCGATCCTCGAGCTCGAGCGTGAGCTGCTGCAGCTCCTGGTTGGTTTCATGCAGCGTGTCGCGCGTGGTGCTCAATTCCTTGTTGCGCTGGATCGCCGCCTCATAGGTAGATAGCAGCAGGTTCAGGATCTGCAGCCGGTCGGCGGTGATGAAATGTTTCTGGCCGCTGAAGACGATCTCGAGACCCATGCCGGGCTGCTCGTTCTGGCGCATGTGGCTGTTGACCAGCACGAATTGCACGCGCCGCAGCAGGTGATCGGCGTCGTAGGGCTTGAGCACGAAATTGTCGGCGCGGCACGCCAGTCCGCGGATCACGTCCTGCGGGTCCGACAGCGTGGTCACGAGGATCACGGGGACGTCGGCGAGTTTCGGGTCGTCCTTGATGTGCCCGCACAGCTCGTAGCCGTTCATCTCCGGCATGATCACGTCGCTTATGACCAGGCTCGGCTTCTGGCGCCTGGCCATGTCGAGCGCCAGCTTCCCGTTCGCGGCGCAGGTGACGCGATACCCTTGCGCCTCGAGGATGTGCGTGAGCCGTTGTGCCTGGGTGGCGCTGTCCTCGGCGATGAGCACGCGCGCGCCGCTGTCCGGTGCATCTTTGATGGTCATGAATCGATGGCTCCTGCGAATTGCAGCTTCCGGGCGAACTCGGCGATCAATGCGCCCGCGATGCGGTCGGCGGGCAAAATCTGCACCGCCGCGCCGAGCGCGATGGCTTCACCCGGCATGCCGTGGACTACCGAGCTTTCGCGATCCTGGGCGATGGTGAACGAGCCGCGCTCTCGCATCTGCTTGAGCTCCGCCGCACCATCCTTGCCCATGCCGGTCAACAATACACCGACCGCGCTGCCGCCGAGGTTCTCCGCCAGCGAGCGGAACAGCCAGGAAACCGAGGGCCGCAGTCCGTTCTCGGGTTCATCGCGCGCCAGCGCGAGCCGCCCGCCGCTGCTCACCCCGAGATGGAAGTCATCGGGCGCGATGTAAGCGTGTCCGGCCATGGGCAGCGCTCCGTGCGCCGCGACTTGCACGCGCAGCCCGGTAGTTTGATTGAGCCACTCGACCATGCCGGGCAGGAAGCCCCGTGCGATGTGCTGCACGACGACCAGCGGCGCGGAAAACTCGCGCGGCAGGCCGGAGAGAATTTCCTGCAGTACCAGCGGGCCGCCGGTCGAGGCGCCGATGCCGACAATGCGCGGCAGCGGATGTCTCGCGCCGGGCGCCGGCACCGCGGCGGGGGCGTGCGTGCCGGATACCCGCGGCCGATTCCAGCGCCGCACGACCTTCACTTCGGACATCAGTCGAATGGTCTGCAGCAGGTTCTCGACGCAGGATTCGAATTGAGGATGGTCTAGTCCCAACGGCTTCTCGACGCAGGCAACGGCGCCGGCTTCCATGGAGCGGAAGGCCACGGCCATTTCTTTCGGATCCGCCGTGGCCGTGCAGATGACGATGGGCAAGGGATTCGTTTCCATGATGCGCCGCGTGGCCTCGAACCCGTCGAGACGCGGCATGTGGATATCCATCAGCACGACATCGGGGCGTGTGGAGCCGCTGTGCAGATAGTCGATCGCCGCCTGGCCATCGTCGACGGTGCCGATGACCTCGATGCGCGGGTCGCGCGCCAGCACGTGCGCCAGCAACATGCGCATGCTGGGGGAGTCGTCGGCGACCAGTACGGCGATGCGCTTCATACCAGCCGCCGCAGGGCTTCGAGCAGATTGCTCTGATCGAGATTGCTCTTGACGAGATAGGCATTGGCGCCCACTTCGATGCCGCGCTCGCGATCTTCGCGCGAGGCGAGCGCGGTCACGAGCATCACCGGCAATTCGGCGAGCGCCGCGTCGGCGCGCACGCGCGCCGTGAGGTCGAAGCCGTTGAGCCGCGGCATTTCGACGTCGGATACCAGCGCATCGAAATGCTCCGAGCGCAGCAGCGTAAATGCCTCGAGGCCGTCGACCGCGGTTTTCACCTCGTAGCCGGCCGATTCGAGAATGCCCTTGAGCAGCATGCGCGAGGTGATGGAGTCCTCGGCGACCAGGATCCGTTTGGCGGTTACCGCCGCGGGTGTGCCCGGTTCCGCGGTGGACGCCACGCGCAGTGTCGGCCCGCTCCTGCGCGCGGACTTGAGCAGATCCGCGACATTGAGAATGGGCGCGACCTCGCCGCTGCCGAGCACCGTGGCTCCGGCAATATTGCGCACACGCGACAGCGGTTTGGTGAAACGCTTGACCAGCACTTCGCGTTCGTCGAGCACTGCGTCGACCGCGAACGCGATGCGTTCGTTGCCGGCGCCGAGAATCAGCGCCGCTGTGGCGGGCGCGTTGTTTGTGGTAGCGCTTTTCGATTTTGGGTTGGGCGGCAACTGCAGCACCTGCGCGAGCTGCGTGAGCGCCAGGGTGCGGCCATTGATCGACAAGGTGTCGCGGCCTTCGACGGTCTGGACGTCTTCGGGCTTGAAGCGCGTCACGCGTTCCACCTGCGCGGTGGGTACCACGAAGGTGCGTTGCGCGGATTCGACCAGCACGCCGCGGAAGGTCGCGAGCGTCACCGGCAGCGTCATGCGAATCGTCGTGCCGACCCGCGGAGTGCTTTCGATGGCGATCCGGCCGCCTAACTTCTCGGCCTTCTCGCGCACGATGGCCAACCCCAGGCCGCGGCCGGACAGTTGCGTGATCATGGGGCTGGTGGATAGATCGGTTTCGAATACCAGGAGCAGTGCACTGGCGTCGTCGAGTTTGTCCGCGGCCTCGGCGCTGATCAGGCCGCGCTTCACAGCCTGCGCCTTGACTTCCGCAACGTCGATGCCGGCGCCATCATCGCTCACGACGATTTCGACCTGGTTACCGTTCAGCGGCGCTATCGCCAGCGTGATGTTCGCGCGCGCCGGCTTGCGCGCCCGCCGCCGCACATCGGGCGCCTCGATGCCGTGATCCACGCAGTTGCGCAGCAGGTGTACCAGGGGATCCTTCATTTCCTCGAGGATGCGCTTGTCGATCGGCACATCGTCGCCGCGAATCGTGAGCTCCGCTTCCTTGCCGAGCTCGCGCGTGAGATCGCGCACCAGCTTTGGCAGCAACGTTCCGAGTGTCGCGAGCGGCAACATTAACAGCTTCTTGGAATTGGCCAGCAGGTCGTCGATCAGCTTGTCGACGGTCAGCCGGTCCTGTTCGGCGTTGCGACGCAGGTTGCCGAGCCGGCTTTCGAGCGCGCGCAGCCAGTCGTGGTTCCACTCGAGGAATTCGGCCACCGCGCCGGCATCGCTGCTGCGCAGCGCTCGCGCCTGCGGTTGCACGCGCGACCACTGCTTGCGCCATTGCTCGAAGACGTCTGCGAATCCACCGAGATCCGCGGCGCGCTGGCCCGCGGAGAGTTTTGCGGTCAGCAACTCTTCGGATTCGAGCAGGCGTTCGTCGAGCGTCTTCACCGAGACACGAACGGTGTCGGCATCGCTGTAGGGAATGGCGGCAGCGGGCAGTGCCTTGGCCGCCGGAATGTCCTCAGGCCGCGATGCCGGCGGCGGCAGTACTGCGGTGGGCCCTGCGATCGCACGGGTCATCCGATCGAGCGCCAGGTGCGCCGTATCGAGCGAAGCGGGCGTCGGCGCGCTCTCCTGGCGCTTCCAGGCAGCGAACAGGTTCTCGAGCGACTGGCAGACAGACTCGATCTCGTTGAAGTCCACGGCGCGCGCCGCCCCTTTGAGGCTGTGCGCGGCGCGGAACACGCTCTCGATCAACGGTTGCTGCGCGGCCGGATCCGCGGATTTCTCGAGACTCATCAATCCCGCGGCGATGGTCTGCAGATGCTCCGCCGCCTCGACCTTGAACGTCGCGCGCAGCTGCTGCAGGAATTCCTCGTCTGCCGGGCTCATCGTCAGCTCAAGCTGTAGTTTTCGACCAGCGCCTTGAGTCGTTGGCCAAGGTCGCTCAGGTTGCGCGCCGCGGACTCCAGCTGGCGTGCGCTGGCGACGTTCTGCGTGCTCGCCTGCTTGATGTTCTCCATCGCACCCGCGACCTGGTCCATGCCGACCAGCTGTTGCTGGCTCGACGCCGCGATCTGGGTGGCGGCCTGCGCGGCTTCGGAGACCGTGGCCGTCAACGCCTGGATCGATTCGCCCGCGATCTCGGTCTGGCGGCTGCCGGCCTCGACCGCCTTGTTGCCCTGTTCGGTGGCCATGACCGCGGCCGTGGTGGCTTTCTGGATATCGCTCAGGATCGTGCGCACCCGATCGGTGGCGGCGCGCGATTGCTCGGCGAGGCTCTTGACCTCCTGCGCCACGACGCCGAACCCCTTGCCCTGTTCGCCCGCCTTGGCCGCTTCGATCGCCGCGTTGACGGCTAACAAGTTCGACTGCGCCGCGAGATCTTCGACGCTCGCGATGATCTGGCCGATGGCCTGCGTCTGCTCGGACAGCCGCATCATGCTCTCGCCAATGGCTTCCATCTGCGTGCGGATACGGCCCATGCCTGCTACCGCATCTTCAGAGGATTTGCGACCGGCCTGCGATATCTGCACCGCCTTCTGCGCGTTGTCGGAAACGGAGCGCGCCTTCTGGCTCGCCATCTGCGAGGTCTGGCGGATCTCCTCCACCGTGGTCGTCGTCTCGCTCACGGCCGCGGCGGATTCGCTGGCGCTGGAGGCGAGTTGCGTCGTCGAGGCGACGATCTCGCTCGCGGCCGAACCGAGTACCGCCGCGCCCTCGACCATGCCGCCTATCTGCTTGCGCAGGTTGGTGATCATCTTGACCAGCGCGTGACCCAGCACGTCGGCCGCCGACTGCGGTTGCAGTGTGGCGCGCAGGTCGCCGGCGGCAATCTGATCCGCGACGCCTGCCATGCCGCGCAACGAAGTGGTCATGCGGCTGAAGGCGCGGCCCAGCATGCCGACCTCGTCGCTGCGTTCGCCCATGTCGACCGACGAGCCGAGATCTCCCACGGTAATGCGCTCGGCCGCCGATGTGAGACTGCGCAGCGGTCCTGCAACGTTGCGTGTGATCAGGAAACCCAGCACTCCCGCCAGCAGGATCGCGAGCCCGGTACCCAGCACGATGGTCAGACTGGCGGTCCTCGTTGCGGCCTCGGACTCAGCGGCGCGTTTCTCGAGCAGTGCCTCTTCCGCTTGCGTCATCGTCTGTACGAGCGCGCGGATGTTGTCCATGGTGCGTTTGCCGCGACCCGAGACCACCATCGCCTGCGCGGCGGCAAAATCCTGGGTTCGACGCACCTCGACGTGACTTGCTATCTCCGCCAGCTTCTCGGCGATCAGCGGGCCAAGCGCCTCAGCGCGCGCTTGCTGCCGCGGGTTGTCGCTGACGAGATCCGCGAGTTGCTTGCGATATGTTTCGACTGTCGCGATGCCGCTGGTATACGGAGCGAGGTAGGTCTCGTCTCCCGTGATCACGTAGCCGCGTTGCCCGGTTTCGGCATCCTGCAGCGCCGCCACAACCTTGGTGATAGTTGCAATCACCTCGTGCGTATGCGCCACCCACTGCGCATTCTCGGTCTGCTGCTCGACGTTGCGGTAGGACACGATGCCCACGATGACGAAGATGACGAGCGCGGCGCCAAATCCCGCGCCGATCTTGGTTCCAACATTCCACTTCATGAACTGACTCCCCAGGCGGTATTCATTCAACTATCTACTTCGTCGTGCACGACGATTTTCGGATCGGCAAAGATGCGGTCCAGGTCGAGGACCACCAGCCGATCGTCGCTGACTCCCATGAGGTATTCGGTGGCGATTTCCGAAAGCGTCGGCAGCGCGGGCGCGAGCGTCTCGACGGCCACGCTGCGTACGCTCGCGACCACGTCCGCCAGCAGGCCAAACTCGAGGTCGATGCCGCGCACGACGATGATCCGGTGCAGATCGGTCACACCCTGCTCGGGCAGGTCGAAGAACTTCTTGAGATCGAGTACCGGCAGGATCCGGCCGCGCAGATTGACGATGCCGCGGATGAACGGCGGCGTGCCGGGCAGAGGCGTCAGGTCGCGCAGCGGGTGCACTTCGACGACGTGCCGGGTTTCAACCGCATAGCGCTCGCTCGCGAGTCTGAATTCGAGCAGTTCGAGCGAGCCGTGCGGCGCAGCAGGCGCCGGCGGCGGACGCGCCAACGCCACGGCCCGCTCGTGCAGGATGCGCGCGTTGTTGCTGGTCATGAGTCGGCCCCGGGCGACAGCGACGTGATGATCTCGCGCAGGCGCCCAGCGGTCAGGCCTTCGGATTCGGGGACGAGATCGTCGGGCGCAAGGCCGCGCAACAACCGCGCGGCGTTGGCGAAGTGGCGCTGCGCCTCCACATGGCGGACTTCGGCGCGAGCGCAGTTGCCAAGCGCGAAATGCGCCAGCGTGAACTCCGGTTGTAGATAGACGGCGCGCTGCAGGGCGGCGCGCGCGCGGGCCCGCTCGCCGAGTTCCTGCAGCACCATGGCGTTCAGGTAATGGGCGGCTGGATCGAGCTTTTCCGCGGTGATCCAGCGGTCGCTCGCGGCCAGGGCGGCGGTGAGATCGCCCTGGTTGGCGAGCGCGTGCGCCAGAAGCCCAAGCAACCGCGGATCCGCGCGCGAATCCCCGGCGATCGTCAGGGCGTCACGCAGCACCGTGACGGCATCGGTGTAGCGGCCTTGCTCATAGAAGCGCTGGGCGGCGTTGCGCGCCTCGATGACGGCGTCTGCGGCCGCACTGGATTGCGCTACCGGCGCGGACGCCTGCGTCAACAGTTGCGCCACCGCGGGCTCGGACAGTGTGTGTGTCGGCGCGGCCTGCGCAGCGGGCGCCAGGTAGTCGGGCGCCGGTGCGAGTTCTTGCGCAGCCGGTTCAGGCCTCGCGCCCTTGCGATAGAGGATGCTGCCGGGAAAGTTGACCGGCGTGAAACCCGAGAACAGCGCCTGCGAGCATTCGCTCGGACTCACGATCAACCAACCGTCATCGACCAGCGAGGCGCGCAATCCAGCGATGAGCTTTCTCGCATGGGTCGGCGTGAAATAGATGAGCAGGTTGCGGCACAGGATGAGATCCATCGCATTCGTGTCGTTGCTCAGCGAAGGAAAATGGTCCTGCGCGAGGTTGAGTTCGGCAAAGCGGACCAGCGCACGCACCTCGGGCCGCACGCGGTATTTCCGGTCGGGGAGTCGCGTGAAGTAGTGATCGCGAAATTCCGGCGGCGATTCGCGAAACGACCACTCTCCGTAAACGCCGTGCTCCGCTTTGTGCAGGAAACGCGCGTTGATGTCGGTGGCGAGGATGCTGATTTTCCAGTCGCGCCAGTCGGGCAGCAGTTGCTGTATCAGGATCGCGAGCGAGTAAGCCTCTTCGCCGGTGCTGCACGCCGCGCTCCACAGGCGCAGGCGACGGTCGCCGTGACGCTTGCGATGGATGAGCACGGGCAAGACCTGCGTCGCGAGCGCGTTGAAACTGGGACGTTCGCGAAAGAAATAGGTCTCACCGATGGTCAAATGAGTTGCGAGCGTGCGCAGCTGCGCGGCCGACGGGGGCGCGGTGAGCAAGCTCGCGACGCAGGCGGCGGCATCTCCGAAGCCGAGCTCGGGCGCGGCCTCGTTCAAGGCGCGGCGCAGATCCGGGCGGCGCTCGGGCGGGAAGTGCAGTCCCATGCGGCTCGCGATCAGCTCGCTCAGCTGATCGAGTTGCGGCACCGGCAGCGCTTCAGCGCGCACGGCGTTGTTCCTGCTCGCGGATTGCAGTGTCGAGCCCGGCCGATTCTTCCGGCGACAGAAACTGTTCCAGGTCCTGAATGAGCACCAGCCCGTCGGGTAGCGATAGAACGCCGCGAATGTGAGGCAGGCCGGGCGCGAGGCGTGCGCTGTCGATTGTCCCCTGCGCGGGCTCGTCAATGACACCGAGCGCCGCATCGACGGCCAGCACCACCCGCCGCGCGACGGTGCGCGCGATGATGAATTGGTCGGTGGGCGCCACCGCGCGCTCGGGCAACCGGAAGCGGTTGCGCAGGTTGAACACCGGCAGAATGTGGCCGGCCACATCGAGGGCGCCGAGTACCGCCGCGGGGGCGAGCGGCAGTGGGGTATGTTCCGCTGCGCGGACGATGCGTTCGATCGAGTTGAGTGGCAGCGCGTAGCGGCGGGCGTCGAGAGCGAACAGAACCCACTGGGTACCGGAACTGGGCCCGCGGGCCGCGGCGTTCAAACGCGCCGGCCCGTTCGGAGCTTGTTAGCCGGCGTTTTGAGCGCGCGCAATCCGGACCGCAGGCATGCCGCGAGCATCTGTTCCTCTCTTTGGTTACAAGCTTGACAAACAGTAGTAGTTTGAAGGAGTTAAAGCACTAGGGACTTCCCCCATACGACATGACAATTCGCACCGACATCGATTTCATGCGCCTCGCGCTCGAGGCCGCGCGCTCCGCTTCCGCCGTAGGGGAGGTGCCGGTCGGCGCCGTGCTGGTACAGGGCGACGCCGTGCTTGCCGTCGCCGCCAACCGGCCTATCGCCGGGAACGATCCGACCGCGCACGCCGAGATCGAGGCATTGCGCGCGGGCGGACAGACCCTGGAGTCTTATCGGCTCAACGGGACCACTCTTTACGTGACTCTCGAACCTTGTGTCATGTGCGCCGCCGCGATCGTGCACGCGCGCGTCGCGCGGCTGGTGTTCGGCGCCTGGGATCCCAAGGCCGGGGCTGCGGGCAGCACCAGCAATGTGTTTACGCTGCCGTCGATGAACCACCGGGTCGATGTGTTTGGCGGCGTGCTGATGGAGGAGAGCGCACAGCTCTTGAGCGGGTTTTTCGCGGCGCGTCGGCGGGAGTGACCCTGACAACCTCCAAAGCTCCTACTCCTTAAGGTCGATGCGGCGTGCCAGCATTCCCGGTTAGCGTCGCGGCTCACTTCCGAATAACCCAAGGATTAAACACATGCGAGCCTTCACTGGACTGCTGCTCAGCGCGCTGGTCACCACCGCGGTCGCGGCGCCGGTCACCTACAAGGTGGATGCCGACCACACTTCTCCGAGCTTCGAGGCTGACCATTTCGGCGGCATGTCGGTGTGGCGCGGCAAGTTCAATTCGACTTCCGGCACGATCGTGGTCGACAAAGAGGCCAAGAGTGGCACGGTCGACATCAGCATCGACGCGGCGTCGATCGACACGGGCAAAGACAAGCTCAACGAGCACTTGAAGAGCCCCGAATTCTTCGACGTCGCCAAATTTCCCACCGCCACCTACAAGGGCAAGCTCGCGAAGTTCAAGGATGGCGCGCCCACCGAAGTGCAGGGCGAGCTGACGATGCACGGCGTCACGAAGCCGGTCACGTTGACGATTCGCACTTTCAAGTGCATGACACACCCGATGACGAAGAAAGAGTTTTGCGGCGCCGACGTAACGGCTACCATCGACCGCGAACAATTCGGCATGAGTTTCGGCAAACAATTCGGCTTCAAAATGGACGTGAAGCTCGCGATTCAGGTCGAGGCCAACATCGCCGGCTAACGCTGATTCGTGGGGGTATCAAATGCGGTTTTTGATCCTGGCATTGCTTGCCTCGGGAATGGTGTCGGCCGCCGACAAGCCGGTGGGCACGCCGCTCTTCGACGGCAAGACGCTCAAGGGCTGGCGGGTTCTGGGCGGCGGCGCGGACTACAAGGTCGTCGACGGTGCCATCGTCGGGTCGTCGCGGCCGGGAGTGCCCAACAGCTTTCTCGTCACCAACAAGGACTACACCGACTTCATCCTCGAGTTCGACGTGCGCCAGGACGTGGGGCCGACGAATTCGGGCGTGCAGTTCCGCTCCCTGAGCACGCCGGATTTCGAGAACGGCCGCGTGCACGGATACCAGACTGACATCGACCCCTCCGATCGCGCCTGGAGCGGCGGCATCTACGAAGAAGCACAGCGCGGCTGGTTCTACACCGGCGAAATGAATCCGCCGGGAAAGTTGCTCTACAAGTTCGGCGAGTGGAACCACTACCGTCTCGAAGCAATCGGCCCGCGACTGCGCGTGTGGATCAACGGCGCGCCGGCAGCGGACGTGATCGATGACGTGAAACCCAGGGGTTTCTTCGGCCTGCAGGTCCATTCCATCAACAATGCCGACGAAGCCGGGCGCACCACGACGTGGAAGAACCTGCGGGTGCAGACCGCGCGGCTCAAGCCATTGCCGCCGATGGGCATCTTCATCCGCAACAACCTGCCTAACAATCTGGATCCCGACGAGAAGTCGCAGGGCTGGCGGCTGTTGTGGGATGGCAAGACCGCGGCCGGCTGGCGCGGCGCCAGTGCGGCGGGATTTCCGGCCAAGGGCTGGACCATGGCCAATGGCGAACTCGCCGTACAACCCAAAGGGGGTGGCGGCGACATCATGACCGAAGAGGAATTCGGCGCGTTCGAGCTGCAGATGGATTTCAAGGTCTCCGCCGGCGCCAACAGCGGCATCTTCTATCTACTCACGTCGCCACGCGATCCGGCCAGCGGCGCCCCCAATGGTCTCGAGTACCAGGTACTCGACGACGAGCGTCACCCGGACGCCAAGCTCGGCATCGACGGCAATCGCACGATTGCCTCGCTGTACGACATCTATCCGCGCGCGAAGCTCATGACGAACGTCGGTGTCGCGCCCAAGGTGGACGTGTGGCAGCACGCGCGCATCGTGGCGCGCGCCGATGGCACGGTCGAGCACTGGCTGAACGGCGTCAAGGTGCTCGAGTTCAAGCGCGGCTCGGACGATTACCGCGCCCACGTCGCGGCCGGCAAATTCAAGATGACGCCGGGATTCGGCGAGGCCGCGGAAGGGCGCATCCTGCTGCAGGATCACGGTGATGCCGTGGCGTACCGCAGCATCAAGATCCGGCCGCTGAAATAGCAGCACGACCCGCTAACTAGTTGCGGGCGAGCTCCCGTTCCGGTACCGACTCGAGAATCGCCGCGAACTGCGAGACACGCTCGACGAACTGCGCCGTTTCCGCACCGTTGGCGTAGCCGTGTTTCACGCGGCTGTGCCAGCGCGGATCGGACAGCCGCGGCAGGTTGGCACGTACGTCGGCCCAGCGATCCGGATTCTTCTTGCGCATCTGCGTGACGACGCGCGCGTCTTCGAGGTGGCCGATACCGATGTTGTAAGCCGCCATGGCGAGCCAGGTGCGGTCGGGATCACGAATACGCTGCGGGACGCGCTCCTTCATATAAAGGAGATACCGCGCCCCACCGAGGATGTTCTCGTCGGCAGAGAACACATTGCTCACGCCCATCTTCCTGGCGGTCTGTGGCATGAGCATCATCACGCCCTGGGCGCCACGCGGTGACACGGCCCCTGGTCGCCAGCGCGATTCCTGGTAACCCAGCGCCGCCAGCAGCCGCCAGCCAATGCCCGTGTCCTTGGCGGCGTTCTCGAAGGGCTCTCGCAGGTGAGGCAGGCGGGATTCGATGTGGCCGCGGAAATCGCTGGCCAGGCGGCGGGGCAGGCGCGCCCGCTGAACGGGTGGCTTTGCCGGGTCCGGCTTCGATGCAGCCGCACCGGCCGGACCGGCTGCGGAGACGGGCATGGTGGCACCGAGGGCGGCGATGGCCAGCCCCACGAACCCACGCCGATTCGTCAATTTTTTCCGCCCCTTGGCTCTGTGCATCGTTCGGCTAGAATACGCGCCCCGCGTGGGACGGGCCTAATCTCAAAAACAGGCTGTCTTCCACTTTTTTGGCGGCGGAGAGGTACCGAAGCGGTCATAACGGCGCCGACTCGAAATCGGATGGTCGGGTAATTCCGGCACGTGAGTTCGAATCTCACCCTCTCCGCCATTTGTTCGTGCGCTGACCCGTCGTGAGATTCGAACTCACGTGCGTAAAACGAGACGAGTTCGACGGCTTCGCGTTGCGAAGCCGGACACACGAGCGCTTCGCGAGTGTGGTCCCGACCGGAGGGAGGGACGAGCGACCGGCTGCGGTCGCGAGCAATCTCACCCTCTCCGCCATTTGTTCCAATTATTTTTGCGCTGTCCTCGTCCAGTGAGCCGTAGGGAATTCGTACCTCTGTAAGTACGAGCTGGGAATCTGAGTCCCTCACGAGGAACGCTGACGATGAGCGATGTGCCGGCTGAAACGATCGCGCCTGCCCCAGGCCTGCTGAAATGGACTCTCGCGGAACGCGAAAGCTTCTTCGACGCCATCGCACGCCATCGACGCGCGGCCTGGCGAGTGCATGCCGTGAGCTTCGTCGCGAGTGCGCTCGTGGCACTCGTTGTGGCGCTGCTGCTGTCGCCGCTTTTCTATGCCGCGCTCTCGTTGCTGTGCGATCTCGCCAACCTCATCGTTCCGACCATCAATCTCGTCGAAGTCCTGGGCAGACACGTGGGTCCGATCGTCGACGCGCCGGAGAAGACTTCGATTCCGGAATGGATGGTGCTTGGATTCTGGGTGGCACTTCCCGGGCTCGCGTTCATGGCGGCGACGCTGTTCGTCATGCGCCGGGCCGTCACGCTCTCCGGGCTCCTGGAAGGAGCAACTTTCGCCGTGTCGCCCCCGAACGAACAGCGGCTCGACGAACAGCGCTTTCGAAACGTCGTCGCGGAAATGGCAGTCGCCGCCAGCATTCCCGAGCCGCGGCTGCTCATCGCCGAATGGGATTCCGAGAACGCGGCCGTGTTCGGTGCCCGTGATGGCGAGGCGGTGATCGTGGTCGCGCGGCGCGTGCTCGAATCGCTCGATCGCGCGCAGCTGCAGGCCGTGGCCGCGCACCTGGTGGGATCGATCGCCAACGGGGACATGGCAATCGGCGCGCGGGTCGCGACGACGATCGGGTTGTTCGGCGTCATCGCGCGGCTTGGAACCGCATTCACACAGGGCGCGAGCCTGCTGCGGCTCCTGCGCAGGTTTTTCGCCGCCGCGTTTCGTCCCGCTCCCGCAGCCGCGCGTGCATTCATCGAAGAAGTTGCCGATCCGTTTCGCGAGGAACCCTCGGACCAGCCTGCGCAGGCCGGGCAGCGCACCGACTGGCGTACGTTTGTGTGGATGCCCTTCGCCGGGCCGATCTTCGCCACCGGATTCTTCGGCGGCATCATCGGAAGTTTCGTGCTCGAGCCGCTGGTGTCGCTGGCATGGCGGCGCCGCAAGTACCTTGCCGATGCGACCGCGGTCCGGTTGACCCGCGAGCCGAACGCGCTATCCGATGCGCTCCAGCATCTGGGCGGTGGCGGCCACACGCCACTCGGTGCGTGGGGAGCGCATCTGTGCGTGGTGCGACCGTCAGTCCGCAGCGGAGGGCTGTTCGGTGGATCGGTGGTGCCCGCATTCCCGGCGCTGGAGCGACGCCTGCGGGCGTTGGTGACGCTCGGCGCCAGCAGCGCGCCCGCGCCGATTTCGTTGCCGATCGGCAAGATTGCGATCATTGCGCCGCTCGTGGTCATCGTCGCGGGCCTGATGACGCTGGCGCTGGGTCTGCTGGTGTGGCTGTCGATCGGCCTGAGCGCGCTGTTCCTGGGTCTGCCGTTCGGGATCA
>Ga0193752_1000518_pt1 | contig 36761 bp, 39 predicted proteins | sample H1c1metaG_FD_144924 | JGI IMG/M metagenome (GOLD analysis project Ga0193752, IMG submission 144924) | Soil microbial communities from a riparian zone of the East river system, Colorado, United States - H1c1 | ecosystem: Environmental > Terrestrial > Soil > Riparian zone | place: USA: East River... | reverse complement strand
ACTGCTGCCGGCGGAATTAGCTAGATGTTTCGTATGCTGGGCCAAGGCCGGTTCGGGAGCCAACTCGGTGTGGCATTGCGTGCAGGCGACATTGGTTCGTTTTTCCGGCGTGATCTGGCCCTTAATGTCGCCTTCGTGCATTGTGTGGCAGCTTAGGCAATTGATCCGGTTTCCCTTTTCACCGTCGATAAAACATTTCGAGCCGGTAATTCCCTGATATTCATATGCCGTTAAACGAGGCGAGCCATCGGGCCAAAAGCGGTTTTGGAACGAGACATTACCCAACTTCGTGTCCGGCCCGACGGGATGATAAAACTCCGACAGATCGTCGCCCGCGTCGAACGGATCGCCTTTCGTCATTATCTCTCGGATGCGGTCGAGCGGCTCGGGCACCCGCTGGCCGTGGCAATGGGCGCAGATCATCATCGAACGGTCGGTATCGAGTTTCAACGGATTGACGATCTTTTTATCCGCGCTGTCGCTCAAATGCCAAACGGCTCGCGTCAGCGGCGACGATGCCTGCTCGGCGTGTTCGGCGCCTTGTCCGTGACAGGCTCCGCAGGCGATGCCTAATTCGGAAACCTCGGTCTTGGCGAGACGCGTTTGGAAATTAAAATTTGGCTGGGCCTTTACGTTGTGACAGAAAACACAATTGGTGTCCCATTGTGCGAGGTGCTGGTTAAAATTTTCGCCGTCAGGATAAAAGAACGAACCGTTCAGGCTCATCCATCTTTTCCGCTCAAGATCGTAGGCTAAAGGCAGACGGAAATATTGGCCGTTCCGCTTAGTCACATATTGCTCAACGCGGCGTGAGCCGACCGTACGCTCGATCTCATTGTTCTCGACCTTGCCGTCCGGGTAAGTAAGATTCATGAAAAACCGCGATCCGCGTTTTTCCATTTTGGCCTTTACGCCGATGTATTCGAATGTGTTTTGCTTCTCAAAGTCGCCCTGGACGCTTTCCGGTTTCGCGTCCTGTGTCATCCGGCTGTGGTGCGTTTTGCGCCACGAAGCAAAATGATCTTCGTGACAGCTCATGCAGTTTTCCGAACGGATGTAGTTCTCGTCCGCCTTTCCCTCGCGTGTGCCGACATAGGCCGGGCGCAGGCCGAGGACGGTCAGCGTGACGGCAAACGCCACGAAACCGGTGATCACAAGAGATTTCAAAAGAAGGCTCATGTGCATTTAGTGAAAGATCATTCAGCCGAGTTCTTTTCCATCCGAACTTTCAGGATGCGCCGCTTTTCGGTTTTTTCGACCCGGAACGTGTGACCGTTGAAAGCAACGTCGTCGCCTTCGTTAAGGATCTGCCCGGCCTCGGACATCAGGAATCCGGCGACGGTCGTGTACCCTTCCGATATCGGCAGGTTCATCTCCATACGTTTGTTCAGATCGCGAACGGCAAGCCCACCGTCCAGAATAAAACTGCCGTCGGATTGTTCATGGATCTGTTCGTTGACCTCGTCATCATGCTCGTCTGATATTTCGCCAACGATCTCTTCGAGCAGATCTTCCAGAGTGATTATCCCTTCGACGCCGCCGTGTTCGTCCACGACAAATCCGAAATGAAATTTCTCCAACTGCATCTGCCGCAGCACGTCTTCCAACCGCGCCGTGTCCACAACATAGTTCGGCTTTTGAAGAATGCCGTCCAGTCTGAACTCTTCCTTTTGGATCAGCGCGTTCAATACGTCCTTAACGTGAACGATTCCGATCATGTCGTCGAGCGATTCGCGATAGATAGGCAGGCGGGAAAATCCGTGATGACGAAACGAGTCGGCAATATCCGCGAGCGAACACGTTTCGGGAACTGCAACGATCTCAGTCCGCGGGATCATCGCTTCTTTCACGGTCGTCTCGGAAAATTCAAACACCTGATTGATCAGCCGCTGCTCTTCTTCATTCAAATGACCGCTTTCCTGTGAAACACGAATAAGCTGGCGTATCTCGTCCTCGGTGTAGCTCGACCCGTGCTCGCCCGATGGATGAAGGCCAAACAAGCGAACCGTCCGCGTTCCCGCCCAATCCAGAACCCTGATCGGATGGTTGAAGATCCTGTAAAAGATCTGCAGCGGAAGAGCGATGATGAATGAAACCCGTTCGGACAATTCCAATGCGGCTGTTTTAGGAGCGAGTTCCCCAAAGACGATATGCAAAAAAGTGATCAAAGAAAATGCGATGGCAAAGGAAATCCCATGCAGTACCGGCCCGGATGCTAGAAAAGCGGCTCCTGTAATTGAACTGACCCAGATCAAAAATGGTTCGAGCAGGGATGCGACGGCAGGCTCGCCTATCCAACCTAATCCGAGCGAGGAAAGAGTAATGCCGAGCTGCGTTGCCGAAATGTACGCATTCAGATTATTCAGCATTCCCAGCAGGCGGATAGCTGCTTTATCACCCTCGGCGGCCAATGCTTCGATCCGTGATTTGCGAACCGCGACCAACGCAAATTCGCTCGCCACAAAGAATCCGTTTGCGAGGACAAGTAACACGACCGAAAGGATGCTGATCGACGCCCAGCCAAAAGTCGGCGTTTCAACAACAGTCGAAGTATCTGCGGAAAAGAAAAATAGAAATAAACTAGCGGGGTCGTCCATCAAAAAAAGAAAGTCACAAGATCCATTAACCAATCAATGGGGCGAATTATAGCACATTGGCAATGGCACATTCATTTTAACTAACGCGGACCGCAGCATCGACCATTTCCCGTATAAGAAATCTGCACGATCCGCATCCGCTGCCGGCACGGCACGAATCGACCACATCTTCGACAGTAACCGGCTGGTTTGCGTTGATAAATTCTTCGATCGTTTCCTCGGAAACTGAGAAGCAGGTGCATATCAGGGCCTTTTCGCCGGTAAATTCCTCTATTCGTTGAAGCCGGTATTCGGCGAAGGCTTTCTGTGCGGCTTCGCGAACGGATTCGAGACAGGATGTCCGGGCATCCGGAATTTCGCCCAATTGGCTTTCAACGATCGCGGAAAATTCATTTGACGCAAGGCCGTGAAGATCGGCGAGAGCTTTATTGCCAAGAAATTCTCCATAAACACTCGCCGCCGCGATCATATAACCGCATCCGTTCGATGAGAATTTTGCCTCGTTGATCGTTTGGCTGTTGTCGTCGATCGCGATCGAGAATCTGACAAAACATCCGCACTCAAAATTAACCCCGGTGCCGGACGCATTCTCCTGCGGGCACTTTCCGGCATTTGCCGGTGATCGCGACAGGTAAGCGATCTTTTCGGGATAAACGGACATGAATAGAAATTTAGCATTCGAATTCAAAATGTAAAGAAGCTAGAATGACGGTAATGAAACTTCGGGTCGCTATTTTTGCGCTTTTGACTGTGATCGGCACTGCCTGCAATTCGGTCGCGCCTGTTTCGGTAGGGAACAAGCCCGTTTCGATCAACGATATGCCCTTGAAGGACGCTCCGACACGTCCGTTGAAGCCCGTGGCGGAAATGAACTGGGTCGTGTTCGACGGAACCGTACAAAAGCTAAAGGATTTTCAGGGCAAGGTCGTCATTCTCGATTTTTGGGCGACCTATTGTCCGCCGTGCATCGAAGAGATCCCGCATTTGAATGAACTGAAGAAACAATACGGCGACGACCTGATCTTGATCGGCCTGCACGTCGGCGGCGAAGAAGATCGACCGAAAGTGCCGGAATTTGTTGCGAAACTCAAGATCGACTATCCGCTCGCCACGCCGGAAGATGCGTTGACATCGTTTATTTTCGGGCAGGAATCGGCGATACCGCAGACGGCGATATTCGACAGGAACGGAAAGCTCGCGAAAAAGATCGTTGGATTTAACGACGCGATCAAAAAAGAACTCGACGAAGCGGTCGCAACCGCCATCGCACGGAAATAGAATGGAAACAGTAGATCAATTTTCGGCCGGCGGCATCGCATACAGGACCAATGAAGCGAACATAGAGATCGCGATCATTCTTACCTCAGCCGAGGGCCGCTGGCAATTGCCAAAAGGGATCATCGATCCGGGCGAAACAGCCGAGCAAGCCGCCATTAGAGAGGTTCGCGAAGAAGCCGGGATCGTTTGTAAACTTCTCGAACCCATCGACACGATCGAATATTGGTTTCACGGAAATTTTGACGGAACGAATAAGCGTTATCACAAAAAAGTGCAGTTCTTCCTAATGAAATATTTGAGCGGCAACGTCGCCGACCACGACCACGAGGTGACGGAAGCAAGGTGGATAAAGATACCAGACGCGATCCGGTTGTTAGCATTCAAAAGTGAGATCGAAGTTGTAGAAAAAGCCGTCGAAATGATCTCAGCGATAAACACGTAACCAGCTCCGATTTTTCTTTGTGGTAATATCAAAACAGGATGAAGGCAAAAACCTCAAATAAAAATGGAAATCAGAATGGCCATCGCGATTATTCCCACCTGCCGCGATCCCGTGATTTCAAACTTCCAAAAAAGATCTCGCCCGAGTTGAAGGCAGCAATGGATGCCACACGCGGGGCAATGGAGGCATTGCAAGCCGAAGAAGATAAATATGGCAAAAAGCCCCGTATTTGATACATCCGTATTCTCGCCTTTTAAAAAACTAATAGAACCGCAAATCTCGTCCGCATTGTTTCCGGCGATCGTCTTTTACGAACTCACGGCAAGCAGCATAGATGAGGGTACGCTTAAGCAATATGACGACTGGCGCAAAACCCTAACTAAGATTGACAGAGTTCTCACACCGTCCTTGAACGATTGGTGGGAAACCGCAAAAACTATTCGCCGCCTTTACGTAAAGAAAACTGCTCCGGTAAGCAAACTCAGGTCCATTCAGAATGACGCGCTCATAGCTCGTCTGGCCGTGAAAAATAGTGGATTCGTTGTTACGATGGATGTCGACGATTTCGAAACTATCAAACGCGAGATGCCGAAATTGGAGATCGTTTCGGCAGACTATTTTTTCAGCTAAACGATGCGAGATATTCCCGTAGGAAACGGATCGCTTCTCGTCAATTTTGACGATAAGTATCAGATCCGCGATATTTACTTTCCACGTGTGGGACAAGAGAATCACACGGAAGGTTTTCCGTGTCGTTTCGGCGTATGGGCCGACGGCGATTTTTCGTGGGTTGCGTCCGATGGATGGAAGCGTGAGCTTCGTTACCTGCCTGAAACGCTCGTTACCGACGTTCTGCTTACGAATGAAAAACTTGGTGTGAAGATCCGTTCGAACGACACGGTCGCCAGCCACGATAACACTTTTCTCCGACGGGTTCGGGTTAAAAATCTCCGGCAAAACAAAACGGAATTTCGCGTTTTCCTTCATCACGACCTGCGGATCTATGAGAACAATTTTGGTGACACTGCACTGCTGGACCCAGACACGCAGGCGATAGTGCATTACAAAAAGCACCGGTATTTTCTCATAAACACCGAGCCGCCGTTCGATACGTTTGCCACCGGGCGAAAGGCATTTCAAGGAAAGGAAGGCACCTGGCGGGACGCGGAGGACGGCAATCTGCAAGGCGGTTCGATAACCGAGGGCTCTGTCGATTCCACGATCGGCATGCATTTTAGTTTGGAGCCGGACGCAAGTTTCGAGTTCTATTACTGGATCGCCGCGGGCACTTCGTATGAAGAGGTTGCAAAGCTGAACGCTCTAATTACTGAAAGCCGTCCGCAGATCTATCTCGATTACACCGCCAATTATTGGCGTGCGTGGGTCAACAAAAACGAGACCGATCTGGACGGTATACCCGAAGATGTCGTTGAGCTATATAAGCGTTCGCTGCTGATCGTAAACACACAGATAGACAGCGACGGAGCGATCCTGGCCGCAAACGATTACGACGTCACGGAACGGGCCACCGATCATTACAGCTATCTGTGGACACGCGACGGGGCCTTTATCGCCCACGCTCTCGACCTTGCCGGTTATTCGCACCTCACGCGAAAGTTCTTTACTTTTTGCGGCCGGATAGTTCATAAAGACGGTTATTTTTTGCAGAAATATAATGCCGACGGCACGGTCGCGTCCGGGTGGCATGCGTCGTGGGATGTGGCGAAAAAGGAAAAGCTTGTTCCTATACAGGAAGACGAAACGGCGCTTGTTTTGTGGGCGCTGTGGGAACATTACGAACGCTATCGCGACATCGAATTTGCCCACAGAAGCTATCGCAGGATAACAGTCCCTTGCGCCGATTTTATTGTTAAGTTTCGTGATCCTGAAACCGGCCTTCCGCTTCCCAGTTGGAATCTTTGGGAAGACCGCCACGGCGTTCATACATTTACGTGTGCCACGGTCGTTGCAGGTTTACGGGCCGCCGCAAATTTCGCCGCACTTTTTGCCGAATACGACCGCGGCATCGCATATCAAAAAGCCGCTGACGAAGTTCGCGATGCAATGAAAGAGCATCTGTACAGCTCCGAACTTGGACGTTTTCTCCGTTCCCTGCAATCAACGGGCGATGGACGGCTAGTTCCGGATACAAATATCGATGCATCGCTTTTTGCGACATTTTACTTTGGTTGCTTTCCGGCCGAGGATGAGATGGTCGTGAATACGATGAACGCCATTAAGCAAAACTTATCGGTTGATGGTGGGATCGCCCGGTTTCAGCATGATGGCTATATGAGTGTCTCCGACAAGATCATCGGTAATCCGTGGTTCATTTGCACACTCTGGCTGGCAGACTATTACATTGCCATCGCAAATTCTAAGGAAGATCTAAAAGCCGCTATGGAAGTGATCGAATGGGTCGTAAAACGAGCTTTGCCGTCCGGCGTATTGGCCGAACAGCTCAATCCGATCACGGGCGAGCACGTTTCAGTATCGCCGCTGACGTGGTCGCATTCCACATTCATCGCTACGGTCGCAAATTATCTGGAGAAACTGCGGCAATTTTAAAGCGGTTTTCGTCATTTTCCCTTCGCTAAGCTAAAATTACGCTGATGAGAAAAGCAAAGATCCTGGCCACGCTCGGCCCTTCCTCTAACACACAATCGATGATCGAATCGATGATAACGTCCGGCGTTAATGCGGTGCGCATCAATATGTCGCACGGTTCGCACGAAACACACGTCGAGGCGATCAATAATGCTCGCTCCGCCGCGCAGAAGCTCGGCGTACCGCTTTCGATACTGGTAGATCTGTCAGGGCCGAAGATCAGGACACGAACACTGCAAAATGGCCTTCCGGTAGAATTAAAAGCGGGCGAGCAGATCACTATAACCACTCGGGACATCGTCGGTACAGCACAAGAAGTTTCGACAAATTTTTCCGAGCTTCCGGCCGCCGTAAAGCCTGACGCTGTAATTCTCCTGGACGATGGAGCTCTTGAGCTTCGCGTTGAGGAAGTGAACGGAACGGAGGTCGTTTGCAGGATCGTCGTCGGAGGCTGGCTGAACGAGCGTAAAGGCATCAACCTACCAAAAACAGTTTTGCCGATACCATCAATGACGGAAAAGGATCACGCCGACCTTATTTGGGCGATGGGGCAAAATGTCGATTACATCGCGCTTTCGTTCGTCCGAACGGCTCAGGATTGCCGTGAGGTCAAAGACGAGATCAAGAAGTTAAATACCCGCAAAATGGGCCGGGCGCTATTGGTCGCAAAGATCGAAAAAGCGGAAGCGATCGAGAATCTGGACGCCATCATTGCCGAGACCGATGGTGTGATGGTCGCCCGCGGAGACCTCGGCGTAGAGACGAGTGTGGAACTGGTTCCCGTTTACCAAAAACGCATCATCGCCAAGGCAATTGCGAACGACAAATTCGTCATCACCGCGACGCAGATGCTGCAGTCGATGATAGTAAATCCTAACCCGACGCGCGCCGAAGCCTCGGACGTTGCCAACGCGGTTTGGGATGGAACTGACGCAGTTATGCTCTCGGCCGAGACCGCATCGGGAAGCTATCCAGTTGAAACAGTTCGTACGATGGTGCGGATAATAGATTCCGCAGAAACTCTGAAACCTGCCGAATTAAGAAAGCCGGTAAAATTCTCTCAGGCTCCGTCAGGGCGAACGAGTCAGGCTTTGTGTAAGGCTGCTGCCTATGCGGCTAAGGAAGTGATGACGGAGAAAGTTGCGGTCTATACCGAATCGGGCTTGATGGCACGTCGGCTTTCGAGCGTCCGTTCGGGCTTGCAGACCTTCGGGCTTACGACTTCGGTCGATGCTTACAATCAGCTTTCACTAATTTGGGGCGTACATCCTTTTGTTCACGAAACGCCGTGGTCAACGCGCGAGATGCTTAAGATCGGAGAAAAAACTTTGATGGATGCTCACGTTGTTGAAACCGATGAGACCTTAGTTATGATGGCCGGCAGACTTTCAGGACTTGGGCTGTCGAGTTCGGTCATCCTATGGACGATCGGCGAAGACGTTCCCAGACGTTAACGCTATTTTCTCGCCTTTTTCCATGCGGTCATCGCTGCGTTCTTAAACGTCTCGCCTTGATTTAGCGGCGCGATCTCGATGCTTATCATCGTTCCGGATGTATCTTCTGCTTCGATAATGTCTCCGATCAGGGTTTCCTTTCGGTGGCGAATATCTATCACATCCTCAAGTCTGAGGGCCGTAGTCGTGCCGTTGATGTGATGCATTATCCGCCGGTTCGTAAGGATCGCCGCCTCGGTTCCGTCCATTGACATCGTTGCATCGAAATAAGCTAAAACCTGCTCGTCCGGCTCAAGGATATTGTGTTCCTTCAGATATTTGACCGCGTAAGGATCCATCTCGTGTGACAGTTTTACGCCGCTTTCCGGCTGCATCGCTATCCACGCGAAGAAACCGATAACTACAAGAAGCGTAACGGCGACAAGCCCGCCGCATCCGAGCAGGCCTAATTTAAGAGCGGTGTTCGCAGCACTTTTTTCCATCAATAGAATTGTCCTCTCGGCAGCAGAGTTTTGGCTAGCGTTTTTTGTTCGATGGTGAATCGTCTAATGATATTTCGACGGCAGGTTTTCGCGGCCCCAGCGGAGCGTACGGCTCATCCAGATCAATTCGTCGAGAAATGCGGTAAGGCGAGCTTCGTATGATTTGTCGGCGATATTGCCGTCCTCGTCAAATTTATCGCCAACGCGGGGAAAATTGAGGTCAGTAAAAGTAGGCGTGAGCCCGAGTTCCCTTACCATCGCCACCATAGCCTCGATAACGCGCGTGCCGCCCCAAACCTGGGCTGAGACACCGACAAAACCGACGGCTTTGTGAATGTACTCCTTTAGAAGCAGGTCGAGAACGCTCTTGAGAACGCCGGGATAGCCGTGGTTATACTCCGGCGTCACGATCACGAGGCCGTCTGCCTTGATGATCGCATCGCGCCATTCAGGAAAACTATCCTTTATCTCCTGGCCGTAATGATCTCGCGGCAGATCAAAATCGCGCACATCGAAAAACTGCGCCTCGATCTCGTCACGCTCCTGCATTTTGGAAAAGACCCACTTAGCAACATTTTCGCTCTCGCGGTTCTTTCGCGGCGTGCCGAGCAGGATCGGTATGAATAGTTTTTTCGTCTCCATGAGATTAATTGACTAGAGCTTTGAAAGGAATTCCTCGGCATATCTTATATAAATGAAAGGCAATGGTAAAACGCCTAATTCGATCGGCCAATTTTTTATTAAGGAGCAATAATATGTCATATACGGAAGTCAAAGACCGGAAACCAACGGAACAATCGGAATATTTTCTCATGCTTGCCGCCGAAAAAGCGATCCGTGGAGCAACTAGTCAAAAAGGTCTCAGTCCGGCAGAACTGGCGGATGTGCTGCATAAGCTAGCTGCCGGATTGGAAGGTGTAGCAGTCGGGCTTCGGGCTACTTACAATTTGGTTGCGCAATTAAGAAGCGAACAACGTATGAAGCCTTAAAAATCGAGAGATTTTTGTGGCCGCTGATCGTGTTTCTCCGGCTTTGAAACTGTTTCGAATAGTTTTTGGAGAAGTGTTATTTCGCTCCCAGAACCTGAGCAACGGTTTCTTTTTTCAGGCCACTGCCGTTGCGCTTGTTGTAGTCACTGAGGGAGATCTGTTTGTCGCGCCAGGCGTCGAGGTGGCCGACCTGGTGGACGCATTGGATGGTGCAGGTCGGGGCGCACCATTTTTCGGTGATGTATTCGCGGTCCATGTCGGCCTGAGTGTATTCGAGCAGCGGAATGCCCGGTGTGCCGCGTTGCTGAGAGCACCAATTGACGATGCCGAATTCGTCGATGTAGAGATACCTCGCACCGGCACGGCAACGCCAGTCGTATTCCTCGCCTTCGACGAGTTTGTCCTGAAACCAATTCCAGCGGGCGTAGGAACTCTGGCCCTTGCTCTTGATCTCTTTATAGACCTCTTTTTCGCGGTCGGTCAGGCCCTTGTTAAGGCCGTCACCGTCGTGGATAACGCCGACAGTGGATGAGAACCCGAGTTCACGTGCACGATTGGCGATGATCAAAGCCTCGTCCGGCTTTGCCACGCCGCCGCCTACGACAGAGTTGATGTTTACCTTGAATTTAGCGTGATCACGCAGATTAACGAGCTTTGCGTCCAAGACCTTGAGGCTCTTTTTCGAAACGTCGTCAGGGGTGACATTGTCTATCGAGATCTGTAGATAATCGAGGCCGGCTTCGTTAAGTTTCTTTACCTTCTCCGTCTGAAAATAATAACCGTTCGAGATCAGGCCGGCGATCATTCCATGATGACGAATTCTCTCGATGATCTCGTAGATCTCAGGATGCATCATCGGTTCGCCGCCTGAAATAGTGATGACGGATGAACCAAACTCGGCTAATTTGTCGATACGCTCCAACATCACGTCGATCGCCACCGGATCGCTCGTCTTGTCGAACTCGTTACAGTAAGTACACGCCAGATTACACCGCCGCATCGGCACAATATGTACCAACACCGGATGCTTTGTCGAAGCAAACGCCTTCACTGTATGCTTCACACCGCGCGTAAATCTGCTGAAACTGCTTGCCTTTGGCATAAATGTTCGGAGTTCCAGCTTTAGCTGGCCTCGCCTTTATTCAAACCCTTGATTATAGATGTTCAAATCCTCCATTTCAAACCAACAAAAACTCTGACCATCTGCGATCAGAGCCTTTTTGCGGTAATCTTTCTGCTATCCCTGAATGATCTTCGTATTCTTAGGCGGCTTCAATTGGAAGACGCTTGCTGGGACGGTCGCGTTTCGTTCGATAATGGTTAGCTGGATCGTGGTCGAGTCGTTATTTTTCTCGATCACTTTCGCCTGCACGGGCATTCCATTTACATCTACCCAGAGATCCGCTCCCTTATACGAATTCGCGGCCTTTGGCTTTAATTGTATATGCCACGTTTTGACCGAACCGTTCACGGTTTCTTCGCCGATATAGGTTACATCGTAGTTAGCCCTTAGCTGTTCGCGGTTCATGCTCATGAAGGCCAATGCTCCGCCCGCACCAGCGTTGCCTTTCGCATTATCAACCTTTCCGACGATCGCCTGCTCAAGACGCGGACGATAAAGAATGTATTGTCCGCCGCCGACGGCAAGGTGTTCGACGACCGGTTTTGCCCAATCGATACGCACACGGATCTGTTCCTTCACAGCCGACGGAAGATATTGGACAGTGCCTTCGTAAAGATCGTATTCGTCAAGCTGAGCGTTGTGTTTGCTCATCTTTATGTTGGACTTGAGCGACTTAAGACCTTTGTTGTTCGTGTCCATTCTCTTAAGAATGTCGCTCAAAACGCCTTGAGCACTTACATTCGATACCGTAAATGCCGCAAACAAGACCGTAAAGGCAAAGATCGAAACTACTTTCTGTATTCCTGTCATAAAAACCTCAAACAAAATCAGCGAATATCGATCTCGTAAACCGTTTCGCCTTTCAAATTTTTTCGTTCCCGCCAATCGACAATTACAGCATCAGGATCGCCGCTTAATTCTCTGACGCGCTTTTCGAGGATGCTTTTCTCGGACGAGAAATCTGAAGCTTGGACGATCAGACGCGACGTTTGGGTTGCAAGCCTTTCCTTTCTCTCAAACCAAGTCTTCGGCGTCAAAAAGATAAATGCGACGATCAACAGGCAGAAAATAACATAAACCGAAGTCTCGCGGCTGTAATTCCAAAGTAAGAATTTCTTTAACAATCCCATCGCGTTCACCGACAGTAACTATTCACTTAAAACTATCAACTAGCGACTGAAAAAACAGATCTCTTCGTTAATAGTTTCAAGTGGATAGTCAATTCTCCACAATATGTCCGTCACGCATTCTGATCGTTCGCGAACACACGGCCGCGGCCTCGGGGTTATGCGTGATCATGATGATCGTCTGATTATATTTTTCGTTCAGTTCGCGAAACATTTCAAGCACTATCGCGGAATTTTCTGTGTCGAGATTTCCGGTCGGCTCGTCGGCCAGAATGATCGACGGCCGATTGATCACGGCTCGTGCCAGAGCGACACGCTGCTGTTCGCCGCCTGACATTTCGAGCGGCTTATGGTGCATCTTGTCCTCAAGCTTCAAAAGCCGAAGCACCTCACGCCTGTTCACGCCGTCGCTGCCGCCGTTGCCGGTGTGTATCTTTTCCGCGAGCTTCAAATTCCCATCTGCCGTTAAGGTCGGGAAAAGGTTGAACCGCTGAAAAACGAAACCGATCTTTCGCCTGCGAATGTCCGTCCGCTGTGCATCAGAAACCTTTGAAAGGTCTTCGTCATCTATAATGATCGTTCCGGTCGTCGGGCTGAGCAATCCGCCGAGCAGATGCAGCAGCGTCGATTTACCGCAACCGGACGGCCCCATTATCGCGACGAACTCGCCCTCTTTTACATCGAGCGAAACGCCTTTTAACGCGGGTACTTCGAGTTTGCCGATCCTGTACGATTTCGTTAGATCTTCCGTCTTTAAAATTGTCTTCATCAAAAAATGCTGCGGCACGCTTTCTAACGGTCGCGTTTCTGCTCGAAAAATCTATTGAAATCTGGTCGAAAGTGCCGGTTTTATTTCCGCCGGTTTCTGCGCAGTCACTTCCTGCAATTTCTTGTCCAGGTCAACCTCTTCCAGGTCCCAGGAATTTTGCAGAACGAATGCTGACGCCGGATAGGTCTTACCGATCGTCACAGCCTCTGGTGTTTGATACGTCAGCCGCATCGAATATTTTTCCTGCGGGCGCGTGACCAGTATCTGCAGCGGAAGGCGGGCGTACTCGCCAGTCGCGGTCAGGCTGCCTTCGCGTCCGTATGTAATGTCGGATTCGATCTCGCCCTTGGCGTCAAAGATCTGCTGGCGGGCAAGACGTATTCCGCCGACGCGGTCGAACCAAAATCTGCGCGTAATTTTTAGTTCGTTATTGTCGTGTTTCGCGAATTCATCCAGAAGATAATAGCCGCGGACGACCTTACGCAGCGGCGATTTCTTGGCCTGGCCCTCGTCCTCTTCGACCTGAAAGATCGTGCTTTGCGTGTACAGATGCTCGGCATCAACGGGACGCACTAGCATTGCATCCGTAAAATGCTGCGGACGCAGATTGGCAAATGCGTTCACATTTTGCTTGATCTCGCCCGACGCAGGGCTTTCGCTTGTACTTAGATCTTTTTGCAACTTGGAATAATCGGCTCCGTTGGTGCCGATCACAAACTTTTTGTATTTGCCGCTGCCTCCGTCCTGCAGGATCGCCACGCGAAACTTTGAGCCGTCAGACGTCATTTGGGCCACATCGCTCTTTAAGACCGGCACCTGTACCTTTAAAAAGATATTTGCCGGCCGTTGAACAACGACCTCGCCGTCCGCCGAGCGATAAACTTCCTTCGATCCAAACTGCGCGAAAGAATTGTCCTCAAATTTGAGGTCCATCTTCGCCCGCATCGAGTTAACACGGGCAAAGCGATTCACTTCGTTTACGAGTTCCGCCTGCGTTGCTTCTTCCGATTTCAGCAATGTCGGGGTCTTGCTTTCCTTCTTAACGACATTACAGCCAGAGGCAAATACAGCAGTTAGAGCGAGGATCAAAATGTATAATTGCAGATTACTTTTATTGATAAACATCCTCGTTTTCTGATGACCTAACGTCCCACCTTGTTGTACGATAAAAACGCGATAAATATTCGTAAAAACCGCTATCAAACCGAAAATAATACCACGCGAAACGGCACTTGTCCTAGCCAAGAAACAGACGAGGCCGCACAAGGGTTTTGCCCTCGCACGGCCGAAATCTTAGCAAAAATGCGTTTTTAGGAAGAGAAAACGCCCAAACTTCTCGTGAAATAGTCCTGCATCGTGTATGAGAACATTATCGCGAGCCAGAAAAAGCTGGCGAGGGCGGAAAGCCATATCAGCTTCGGGCTCCAGTAAACGTGCATGAAAAATAACATCACGCAGGCTGTTTTGGTAAAGGCTATGCCCAATGCAAGCAACGTATTTGCACCGGGGAATATCCAGTCCAGATCGATGGTTGCGGCAAAATAGGTCGCTATCGTGCCCACCACAAGGATTCCAAATATCGCTAGATACTTGGGAATATTCATATGCTCGTGCTGTTCGTGATTGTCAGACATCTGCTTCTCCTAATGTAAAAAATGTCTCCCGAGCAAATAAAGTAGCGGGAACAGAAAGATCCAAACGATATCAACGAAGTGCCAGTATAAACCGGACATTTCGACGGGCATGTAGTAATCGGCACTGAAGGTGTTCTTCCACGCCAATATCAGTAGCCACGTCATAATGCCGAGGCCGATGATCATATGCAGAGCGTGCAGGCCGGTCATCACAAAATAGATAAAGTAGAAGATCCTGACCTTATCACGAAACTTATTCGCATCGATCTGGCCCGTGCCTTGGTTGAAATAGCCAACCCGTTCTGCGTCTGTCAGGTAATTGTGGTCCTGCGCCAGTTTAACGAGCGAGCAGTCGGTCCACTGAAATTCTCCATGCGGATTTGGATGCTCGACGACCGGGGCATTGTGATCGACATCCCAGCATGGTTTTGCCGCTTCGTGATGGTCTCCCGCTTCTTCTTTTATCCTTTTGTTCCATCCGGAGACGGGAACCAGGCCGTGATTATACTTGTCGGTATATTCGATCGCTTTTACACCGAGGAAGACCGAACCGAAGAACATTGTCAGCACGATCAGAATGACCTGCATGTTCCGGTTGCCCTTCTGGGCATAATAGACGGTCAGGGCCATCGTCAAACTGCTGACGATCAGCACAAGCGTGTTCAGGCCGCCCCAAAACGCATTGAGGTGGTTACTGCCGGCGGCAAACGCCATCGGGTATCTGGAGCGAAATACCAGATATGCCGTAAAGAGGCCGCCAAAGAACATGATCTCCTGCACGAGGAACATCCACATCCCGATAGAGACGCTTTCCTCTTGCTGCTTCATGTCTTCAAACTGATGTTGAAGCCCCGGAGCGTGGTAATGAAACTCTTCGTTGTTGTCTGAGTGTGACGACATATAGCAAATCGTGATCTAAGCTACGGTTGACGGCCGAACCCGGTTTCTTGCTCCTTCAAGGTCCAATCCGCTCTCTTCACCAAATTCGTAAGCTTCCCAAGTAACGACCGGCATCTTCTCGAAATTCTCGGTCGGCGGCGGCGAACTTGTCCGCCATTCCAACCCGGGCAGCATCCACGGATTGTCACCGGCGGGCTTGCCCCAAACCAGCGAATGAAGCAGGTAGATAACCGGCATAAGCATGCCGACGCCCAAAACAGATGCTCCGGCTGTTGAGAAAATGTTCAGGACCTGCAGCTCCTCCGGATACGACGCATATCGACGCGGCATTCCCAAATAACCGAGAATGAACTGCGGCCCGAATGTCAGGTTAAACCCGACGAAAACAAGCATGGCGGATATTTTGCCCCAGAATTCGGAATACATCTTGCCCGTCATCTTCGGCCACCAGTAATGGATGCCGCCAAGATAGGCGATCACCTGTCCGCCGACCATTACGTAATGGAAATGGGCGACGACGAAATACGTATCGGTCAAATGAACCGTCAATCCGATCGCCCCGAGAAACAATCCGGTCAGGCCGCCGATCAGGAAAAGGCCCATGAAACCCAGTCCGTAAAGCATCGGTGTGTCGAACGATATCGACCCTTTATAAAGCGTCGCGGCCCAATTGAACATCTTGATGGCGGAGGGAACGGCAACGACCATCGTCAGGAACGAGAACACCAGTCCCGCGTAGATCGACTGTCCGCTGACGAACATATGATGGCCCCAGACGAGGAACCCGAACACGGCGATTGCGATGCTGGAAAAGGCGATAAACTCGTAACCAAATATCTTCTTTCGCGAAAAGTTAGATATAAGTTCGCTCACAACGCCCATTCCGGGCAGGACCATAATGTAAACGGCCGGATGCGAATAGAACCAGAACATGTGCTGGAAGAGGATCGGGTCGCCGCCGATCGACGGATCGAATATCCCGACCTTGACCGTCCTCTCGATCGCAAGCAGCAAAACCGTGATCGCGATCACTGGCGTGCCAAGTATCATCACAAGGCTCGTCGCATACTGCGCCCAGACGAACAGCGGCAGGCGGAACCACGTCATGCCCGGGGCACGCATCGTGTGAACGGTGACTATAAAATTCAGCCCCGTAAGGATCGATGAAAAACCGTTAATAAAGATGCCGAGGCCGACCGCCATCACATAGGTGTTGGAAAACGTCGTGCTGTACGGCGTGTAGAACGTCCAACCCGTATCGACACCGCCCTGCATCAAGGCATATATCGTCAATGCCCCGCCGATCCAGTAAATGTACAGGCTTAAAAGGTTTATACGCGGCAACGCAAGGTCCTTTGCTCCGATCATTATGGGCAAAAGGAAATTTCCCAAAACCGCCGGTATCGATGGTATCAGGAAGAAAAAGATCATCAGGATGCCGTGCTGCGTGAAAACTTTATTGTACGTCGCTGTCTGCACCAGGTCGCTGGCGGGTGTGAGCAGTTCGAGCCGGATCACCGAGGCATAAATACCGCCAGCCATGAAAAACAGCGAAACGGTGATCAAATACATGATCGCGATCCGCTTATGGTCCTTGGTCAAAAGCCAGGACTTGAGCGTGAACCCATTTGTCAGGTAATTCAATTTCGGCTGTTCCGAAATGCCCGATCCTATTGCATCAACGTTTTGCATAATCCTTTACCACCCTATTTATTACTGCTCGCGGGTGTATTTGCATTACCTGCCGTGTTCGAATGTGTCGACGTATTGGCGGCGGCCGGTGTCGCTGCCGACGAAGTCGTTGTTCCCGTTACGCCGCTGAGCGATTTGATATACGCGACCAGCGAAACCAACTGCTCTTCTGTTACCTGCCCCTTAAATGTCGGCATTATCGGCTGAAAGCCCTCTACGACCTGAGAGCTCGGGTTTAATATCGAATTGCGAATATAAGCCTCGTCCGCAACGACCGACTGGCCGCCGACGAGTTTCACATCCTTATTGAAAATACCTTCGAGTTTCGCACCGCGCTGATCTGCCCCTCCTGCATGACAGGATGCGCAGCCGAGTTTATTCTCGAACAGGTCCTTGCCGGCCTCTACTGGCGTCTGGCCCGATTCCGTACCGGAAAGCCAGTTGTCAAAATCGCGTTGCTCCATTACATAAACGTACCCGCCCATGCCGGAGTGATTGAGTCCGCAATATTCAGCACAAAAGAGGTGATACTTGCCCGGCTTTGTCGCATTGAACCAAATATATGTGTAGCGTCCGGGAACGACATCGGCTTTCGTTCGAAACGCCGGTATCGAAAAATCGTGGAGAGTGTCTTCCGTCGTCATCGTCAGCTTTACATTGCGTCCGACCGGAACGTGCAGCTCGTTGATCTCGCGTTGGCCGGTGCCGTGCTGCAATTTCCACATCCATTGCTTACCGACGACGTAAACATCCATCGAATCGTCCGGGACACGAAATTGGTTGTAGTAAACTATCGCTCCGCCGAGAAAGATCGTCATCGAAATAACGAATGGGATTATCGACCAAACGGTTTCCAGCACGATCGAGCCGTGCATTTCTTCCGGCGTTGCAAACTTTTCCTTCTCACGATATTTGATCGCGAAAAAGAAGATGGCGGCGACGATCGGGATCGTGAAGGCGATGCTGATCACTATCAGGTAGGCATACAAAGCATCAACCTGCCACGCGAACGTCGAAGCCTGCTCTGGAAATAATGGTACCCACGAACTCGTTTGCATAATCTATTCCGTAAATCGTGAATGGTAGATCGTGAATAGTTCTTCCCACTCACAGTGATCACTAATCACTATTCACTCTTTTATTCCGACGCCAGAAAACAAAACCCATCAGCCCCATGCCCAGCAGCGTTGCCACTGCCCCGAGACGGACCGCATTAAGGATAGCGAACCCGTATTTACCTGTCGCCGGATCGTAATGGTAGCAATAAAGCAAAAGCTGATCGGTCACGCTTCCTACCTTGTTGTCCGCCGATTCGATAAGGCCGAACTTTACATCTTTCGGCGAATAATCGATCCCGTAAAAATATCGCGAAAGCTTGCCGTCGGGATTGGCGATCATGATCGCGCTTGCATGGGCAAACTGATTGCTCTTCTCGTCCCATACGTATGAGAACCCGGCCGCGCTTGTGATCGCGTCTATCGATTCCTGCTTTCCTGTTAGAAAGTGCCAGCCCTTTTCCGTTTCCGGGCGGCCGTAGCGTTCCATGTAGGAAGCCTTTTTATTCCTGGCCAGATCCGGCTTATCAAATTCCTTTGCGTCAAAGCTCACCGCAATAACGTCAAAATCCTTACCTGCCTCAAGCGAGACCCCTTTCAACGATCCGGTCAGCCCGTTGAGCACCTGATTGCAGAGCATCGGGCATTCGTAATAGACCAGTGCCAAAACTACCGGACGTCCTTTGGTAAAAAAACTGCCTAGCTTGACGATCTGACCGTTCTCATCCTTGAACTCCGCATCGAGCGGAAGCGATTCGCCCAGCCTTTGTTCTATACCGACCTTTTTTAACGGCTCCGGAAGGCCGCTTGCCGGCCCCACTGATGGATCGTAGTATTTCGGCGAATAGAGCGGCGAATTATAATGCTCGTTCTTTTGAGCGGCCGCGAACGCACAAAACAACGCGACCGTTGCCGCCCGCCCCGCGCTTGCGTCAGAAAATCTTAGTCTTGAATCCGCAAAGAGTTTGTCAGCATCGGGGCCCGATCTTGCTTTCAGGCTTTGCGTAAGCACCAGGGCTTTTGCCTCATCGATCGGCATTGCGGAAATCGCTCCGGTTTTAGGGTCCTTCATGCCATGCTCCCACACGTCCTTCCATTCTTTTTCCAGTTCCAGGTATTCGGATTGCGGAGCCTTGAGTTCCATATTGACCCGGCCATTCGGCCCGTCAACACCAAAACCGGGAGCGGCCTGGACACGCGGCTCGGGCGGAAGGCGTTCTTTATCACTCATCGCCATCGGGTTGTCCGACTTTTTCGATTCGTTTGCTTCATCCGCAAGCACCCCGAGAAAGGCCCACATCAGGCCGAAGGTTATTACGATCAGAAGAAACAATCCGATCCCAAAGTAAAAGATCCCTTTAAGCCCGATGAGATTCTGTTCGTAAGGCTTCTCGAAATCAACGAACGATTTTTCATGCTTGGAAGAACTCATAAAATTAGTCTTTAGCCATTGACCTTAGTCTGCTTTTTTGCTTGAGACCTACGACTTATGACTCATCAGTGCCCGTGCCCGTGTTCGATCGCATTTTCCAGAAATGGGTCCATCACCGGAACGAGCGGCCGGCTCATCAACCGGCCTAAGAAATACCAGAGCCAGATCCCGCCGACGGCGACCGTGCCTGCTATATCGAGCCAACTGAAGCTCGCGGATAAAATTAGATTACTGCCATCGATCCGGGGATTCGGGCTGATAAGGTAAAACATATCCACCAGCCGCATGAACAAAATAAAGATCGAAATTGAAGCCAGCATTTTCGCGTTTTTTTTCCAGTCCTGTTTTAGCAGGAAAAGGAAAGGAAAGGCGAAATGAAAAAGGATCAATCCGATTCCGACGGCAAACCAGCCTGTCGTCATGCGGGTAATATACCAAACGGTCTCTTCCGGAATATTGCCCGAGAAAATGATCAGCAACTGCGAGAAATTAAAATACGCCCATATCATTACGAGAGCGAGGATCAATTTGCCTATGTCATGAAAATGCCGTTTTCCGAGTACCCGATTCATAGGCGCCCGGTCGCTGAGGAAGGCTAGTATCACGATCGAAAAACACAAGGAACTCAACCCCCAGCCGGCGGTAAAGAGCAGTCCCCAAATGGTCGAGAACCAGTGAGGGTCGAGCGACATGACCCAATCGACCGACGCAAACGTGACGAAAATAACGTAGATAACCATCGCCGGGCCGGAAAACTTCGTCGCCTTACCCAGCCATTTCGCCGCTTCTTCGTGATCGGCGGACCTATCCTGCCTTGCCGACCAATTATTTAACAGGTAAACCAGTGTGCCGAATACCACAAAATAGATCACGCTACGGGCCGCCCACCACATTGGCGACAAAAAATCCCCTCGCTGGAGCACCGTAAAATCATCCGGCGGAAGGTGTGCCCAACGGTACATATACGTGGCACCGAAAGCGAGCGGAAGCCAGATCAGAAATACGATCGGCAATGTCCGCGATGCAGCTTCGACGGTCCGGCGGATGACCACTCCCCAGGCTCCGCCGGTCAAATACTGCAGCATCAAAATTCCAATGCCGCCGATTGAAAGACCGCCCCAAAATATAAAGCCCAACAACCATGAACGAAGGCCTTGTTCGACATTGAAGTACGTACCCGCGGCCCACACGATCAGACTTATGCCGCCGACGCCGAGAGCGATCGTGCGAATTCTGTTAAGGTCTGCCGGGGCCTGGTAATTTTCAGCCATTTACTTAGCACCTCCGTGAGTGTTGGCTGTAGGTGCTGCGCCCGTATTGGGCGTTGTGGTCGAATTCATCTTTATTGTCTCTGCCGGATCCTGGCTAACCTGCAGTGCGCGAATATACGAAACGATAGCCCAGCGATCTGCGGCAGGTATCTGTGCGGCGTATCCGTTCATCTTGCCCCAACCGTTGCTTATCACATCGAAAAAGTGTCCCACGGGAGCGTTTCGCAGCCGGTCGTCGTGATATGTCGGCGGAGCACCGAACCCACGCCTTACGATCATTCCGTCGCCGGCCCCAACAGGGCCGTGGCAGACGATACAGTAAATATTGAACCGGTCCTGGCCGCGATCGACCAATTCCTTTGTAACGGGAATCGGAAATTCATCTATGTCGTTAGGAAAGCTCGCTACAAGAGTATTTCCGGTTGCATCGGTCGTCGTCGCCACCTGAACATTCGGATTCGGATTGTCGATCTTACCGGTGTAAAATGCCTTATTTTCTTTCAAAAGCCCGCGTGCCACGGTTCCTTCAGGCAAGTCGCGCGATGCGCGGCCATCCTTAAAAAAATCGCTCTTCTTATAGGCTTTATATCGCGGCTGGTCCTGCATATCGAACCGCACGCCGCAGCCGGCGGCCAGAAGACAGAAGGCAGTAAGCAGTAAGCAGTAGGCAGTCCGTCCAGTGACTTTGGACTTTGGACTTTGGACTTTGGACTTATTCATCAACATCAAAAACCTCCTGCGGTCTAAGCCCTTCAAGAAAGCCTTTTGTTTGTTCGTAATCGTACTTTTCATCCGCCGCTTCAATAATGAGAAAAAATTTTTCCCGCGTTGCAAGAGCAAATCTCGGAACATTAAAGACCGGATGGTATGGCCGAGGCAATCCATTCAAGAACAGCATTCCGAAAACCGAGGTGAATCCAGCCAGCAGGATCGTCAACTCGAATGACGGCGGCACAAACGATATCCAGCTTAAGTAAGGACGGCCGCCAACATTCAGCGGATAATCGATATAATGGATGAATACCTGCAGACTTATTCCTAACAGCAGCCCGGTAATGCCGCCGAAGAAGACCAGCACAGGCAAAATGCTCCGCTTGATCCCGAGAGCTTCATCCATCTCATGGATCGGAAACGGGGAAAAGCCGTCGGTCTTGACATATCCGGCATCGCGCGTAGCTCGAGCCGCGTCGACCAATTGTGTCGCCGAATCAAACTCAGCCATCAATCCGTAAAGTTTCTTTTCCATCTTCGATCATCCAAGCTAACAATGTATCGCTTCCCGGGACACCTCATTCCCTTTCAATCTCCCGACAAATTTTTTACATACACTCGTCAATCCAAATCCGGCAAACGCCATCAACCAAGGATCGATATAAGGAATTCGGAGCCTCAAGTTACTGACGATCAGAACGTGTACCGCCGTAATAAATATCGCCATGGCCACAAAAAGCCAGGCTATCTTGCGTGTTCTGATCTCACTAGCTGTCAATGCCAGTCCGACCGCACCGAATAGGTAGAGTGGCAACATAAACAATCCGGACAAGATCGATGCTGTCCTTCCATAAACATCCCTGTTCAAATTCGGTTTCCAGAACCCCCAAAGCTTCCAAAGATCCAGTCTTATTGCCTGAGAAGGATCGTTCCTGGCCTTTTCAATCGCTGCATCTCTCCATAAGGCCTCTCGCCCGCCTAACGAAAGTTCCGAGTAACCTTTCGTGACATTCCATTCTTCGATCTGTTTTGCGGTAACCGTTTTAGATACGTTTTCATGGTAGTCCTGAAGGTCTTTCAAATTATCAAAGCTTTCCTCGTAAGTTCTTAGGTTTGCTTCATGGTTACCCAACCACAACGCATACCCTCCAGCGTCATTGACTAGAATGAACTCTCCTTTCGTCGCGAGGTTATAAAAAGACCACGGCAATATAGTCGCGAACATTGAAGCAACGAACAGTATCGGCAAAGTAATTCTTCTATCCGATCCGGATCGTAAGAACAACATAAGAGCCGCTGCAACAACTCCCAGACCGAGAGCCGAAGGTTTACAAAGAGCCGCCAATCCGAAAACGAGTCCTCCGCCAATGGAGAGCCAAAAAAACCGCTTATGGCCTGCCGTCAAGGCAACAATTACCAAAACACCAAGCGTAACAAGGAACGTATGCAGAGCTTCCGTCTGTATGGCCGCCGCGTGATAAAGGAAAAACGGATTTATCGCAACAAGCAAGCCACTGATCCCGGCCGCGATCCAGTTTTCCCAAATCAACTTGGAACCAACATACACAAAGACAACTACGCCTGCATGCATCGCTACCTGAACCAGCTTTACCGCAAATATGCTTTCCGGTACCGCACTCCAAATTAAAGCGATAAATATCGGATAAAGTGGGGCCCGAAAAAAAGGTAATGAACCTACATTCGGGTAAGTACCATTTCCAAGCAATGATTTCGCGGCAACGATATAGTCGTAAGTATCCGAGAACGCGATGTTATCCTTTCCAAGAACGAAGATCGAAGCCACACCTAACGCGATCGCCAGGGTAATGAGACATCCAACAATGAGTCTTTCGTTCAAAAACATCAAAAGATAACAAGGGCAACGGAATCGGCCGAAACCTGCAAATTAATTTCCAAAGAACAAAATAACAAATCGAATTACCGATTTGGCGGATCCGTCCGATCGTACGTGTATTCGATCTCAAGGACCCCGTCATCAAAATCCTGTTGATGGCCATGGACGTTCGCCTCGGGAAGAAGCGTCCTGACTTCAAATATAGAAATGATCGGCAGAAACCGGACGAACAGAAAGACCAGGGCAAAGAACATTCCGAGTGTCCCGACATACAGCGACCAGTCAAATATTGTCGGCGAGTACATAGCCCAGGACGAAGGCAGAAAATCCCGCTGCAAACTCGTAACGATGATCACGAAACGTTCCAGCCACATCCCGATACTGACTATGATCGAAATGACAAAAAGCCAAAACGCGCTCTCGCGAAATCGTTTGAACCACAAAAGCTGAACGGTTATCCCGTTGCAAAAGATCAGAAACCAATAAAACATCCAATAGGGGCCGGTCCAAATGCGGTTCTTGATCATGAACCATTCATATTGACTGGAGCTGTACCATCCCAAATAGGCTTCCATTATGTAGGCATAAAATACGATCAGCCCGGTCGCCAGCATCACCTTACCCATGTAATGAAGATGGGTATCAGTGATGAAATCCTTCATGTTGTACCACTTGCGAAGTGGTATACAGAGGATCAGCACCATTGCGAAACCGGCGTAAACCGCACCTGCAACAAAATAAGGCGGGAAGAACGTCGTATGCCAGCCGGGAATTTGCGACACGGCGAAATCGAAGGACACGATCGAGTGGACCGAAAGTACCAGAGGCGTCGAAATGCCGGCCAGCAGCAAATACGCGATCTCATACCTATGCCAGTGCCGGGAAGATCCGCGCCAGCCCCATGAGAAAATACCGTAGGCAAATTTAAAATATTTATTCTTCGCCCTGTCGCGAAGCGTCGCCAGATCGGGGATCAAACCGACATACCAGAACAGCAGCGAGATCGTCGCATAAGTTGAAACGGCGAAAACATCCCATATCAAAGGCGAGCGAAACTGCGGCCACACACCCATCGTGTTTGGGTATGGAAATAGCCAATATGCGGCGAGCCACGGACGACCCGTGTGGATCACGGGAAAGATCGCGGCGCAGGCCACGGCGAAAAGCGTCATTGCCTCGGCAAACCGGTTGATAGATGTTCGCCATTTCTGATTAAGGAGCAGAAGAATGGCCGAGATCAGCGTTCCGGCGTGTCCGATACCGATCCACCAAACGAAATTAATGATCGGAAATGCCCAGCCGACCGGTTGGTTCGTGCCAAAAATTCCAATGCCCTTTACCAGAAGGTATGACACTGTCACTAATAGCAATTGGGCCACTAGAAATGAGATACCAAACCCTATGAACCAGAAGAACGGGGTCTTTTTCTTCAGTGTGACGTCGCCGATCTTATCGGAAACGGTCCCCAGAGAATGATCGCCTTCGACCATCGGCGGGTAAATGCGCTTTTGAATTTGTTCCAGGTCCTGCATTTAGTGTGCGTCGCCTCCCGCTTTGGTCTCGCCGGCCGTCGTCTTCTCCGCACCGTGCGATTTTGGTATTAGAAGCGGTTTGTAATCGGGCATTTCCTTGTTCTGATTCTTTAATCCCGCAAGATAGGTCGTCCGCGGCTGCGTGTTCAGCTCATTCAGCAAGTTATAATCGCGATGGTCCTTCTTTGTTTTTGCTATCTTACTGGCCGGATCATTCATATCACCAAAAACGATAGCGTTCGCCGGGCAGGCAGATTGGCAAGCCGTAACAACCTCTCCGTCACGCACACGGCGCCCATCCTTCTCTGCTTCTATCCGGGCCGATGCAATACGCTGTGTACAGTAAGTACACTTTTCCATAATGCCTCGGCTGCGGACGGTAACTTCCGGGTTACGCAAAAGCTTGTACTGCGGCGTATCCCAATCCTGATAAAGCATGAAGTTGAACCTTCGCACCTTATAAGGACAATTGTTCGAGCAATAACGTGTTCCGACGCAGCGGTTGTAAACCATGTCGTTCAACCCTTCCGCACTGTGGACCGTAGCCGTCACCGGACACACGACCTCGCACGGAGCTTGTTCGCATTGCTGACACAGAAGCGGCTGGAAATGTACGCCACCGGGGTTGTTGATGTCGTCACCCGAGTAATAAGCGTCAATCCGCATCCAATGCATCTCGCGGCTGCGTTCTACCTGTTCTTTGCCGACCACCGGAATATTGTTCTCCGCCTGACACGCGACGACGCAAGCATTACAACCCACGCATGAGTTGAGGTCGATCGTCATTCCCCACTTGTGGTTTTCGGCGTACCCCTTCTGATATAGTTCCGTTCCACTGGCCGAGTTGTACATCGTTTTGTCGTACTCGTCGGGTTGGTGGCCGATAGCCGGATTGGCTTCGAATACATCGACATCGAACGTCCTCAAGAGGTCGCGGCCCTCCATATTGAAATGGATCTGTGTGGACGCGATCGTGGCTTTTTCACCTGTTTTGTCTATCGAGCCAAAGCCGAAATTCATTGCGTCGGACCGTTGAACATCAAAAGCGTTGTAGCCAAGCCCTGTCCCGACCTTCCCTGCCCGCGTACGTCCGTAACCCATGAATAGCGTGATCACGTCGTCAGGCTGGCCAGGCGAGATCCAGACCGGAACGGGCTTTTCGATCGTCCTGCCCTGATATGTGACAGTGACCAGGTCGGCGGTCATGTTGTTGCCCTTAGTATTGATAAATGCCGTACCGCGTTCGCCGCCAGATATTTCGTCAGGGACATTGCTGCGGTTCAGGCTCATCTTTGCAGCCGTCGCCGGACTTACGAGAGCTACGTTCTCCCACGTGATCTTTGTCAGCGGATTAGGCAATTCCTGCAGCCAGCCGTTGTTGACGAAACGTCCGTCGTAAACGGACGGATCAGGCAGGATCGCGATCTCGATATTTCCGGAGGCAGCCGGTTTCGTTTCAGGCTGGCTCAGGAATGCAGTATTGACCGAAAGCGTTTTTACGGGCAGAGCCGTATTTGGAACGATCCCGTCGTGAACGGCTTTACGCCAATTATCTTCAAAGGCTTTTGGCGCGGCTGCCGCAGCGGGAGCCGCTGGCGTCGGCGTGGCTGCGGGCTTTGGAGATTCAGCCGTTTTTGCCGGAGTCGCCTCAGCCTTTGTTTCCGTGTGAGCCAAATTGTTTGCCGGCTCCACCTTCGCTGGTGTTTCAGCCTTAGCGGCAACCACAGCTGCGGGCGTAATGTTCTGCGCCTGCCAATATTCCTTTACGATGTCGTAATCTTTCTTATCGAAGTTTTCCTTAAAGAATAGCTGGACGACTTCGTGAGCGTTCTTGCTGTCGTAAAGCGGCTGGACCAGCGGCTGAACGATCGTGGCAGTTCCGTCGTAGGCCCGGCCGTCGCTCCACGATTCGAGATAATGTTTTTCCGAAACGTGCCAATGGCAGATCACTGCCGTCTCGTCGACGTGCTGTCCCAGATGAACGCGGAGAGGTATCTTCTCCATTCGTTCCTTGCTAAGGTTCAGGTCAGTCGGCGTGTTGTAGACCGGATTGCCGCCAAGAACGACAAGCAGCTTTACGCCGCCGCCATCAATGTCGGTGATAAGTTCCCTTAGCTGATCGGCTTGAGTTTTTTCATATAGCGAAAGGGTGTCGGTATAGACGACCGTCTTTCCTACGTTATCGAGCGTCGCGTTCATCGCGTGTGCAAGAGCGTGAACGACCGGCGGCTGATTGTTCCCCGCAACGACCAAAGATTTCCCTTTATGGGCCAATAGGTCCTTGGCCAACGCGGCTATCCAGGGTGCATTGTCAGTGTAGGTCGAGTTGGCTCCAGCGACGCCGAGGGCCTTTGCGACAGCCTTGGCGATCTCGGGCATCTGGCTCGGTTTTACCGGAAGGCGGTGATCGGCCTTAGCTCCGGCGAGTGTCTGCGTGGTCTCGATCGCGTAGAGGCGGCTAATCTCTTTTTTCTCTTCTGATAATGCCCGACCCTTGGCAAAATCGGATATATACCGGACGTTGTATCCGGAAAAAATATCGGCATCGAGCAAAAGGACTCGCTCGGCCTCTTCAAACTTGTAAACCGTGTTCGCGGGCGACCCGAGAGCAAGCTTTGCTCCATTAATGACGTTGTCCTGATTGACCGGCTCGTATTGGATCCATTTCGCGTTCGGCATTTCCGCCGCAAGTCGTTTTAACTGATCCTGAAGCGTGGGCGACGAAACAGTTTCGGTCAAAAACCTTACGCCGGCCCCGCCATCCTTGCCGTTTTCCTCTATCGCTGTGCGAATGGCCTTTACAAAGTCCTGCCAGCTTTTCGGCGTGCCGCGATAAAGGACCTCCTGCGACCGGTCGGGATCGTACATTCCCAACAGCGAGGCTTGAGCGTAAATATCCGTCGAGCCCAAGCTTCCGGGATGGCTCGGGTTCCCTTCGATCTTGACCGGACGTCCGTCGAACGATTTTGCAAGAAGACCGGTCGAAACTCCGCCAAGCGACATTGCCGTCGCAAAAAACAAAGGCTTGCCCGGGATCATATCTTCGGGCTGCTTTACATAGGGAACGATCTTCTCAGGCGGCTGGATGACACATCCCGACAGTCCGGCAAGGGCAAGCGAGGCGCCCATCACCTTTATGAAATTGCGTCGGTCCAGCGAGTTATCCCAGTTCTCGACATTAACGGGGAATTCGCCTTTGACGTAATCCTCGAATTCGGGCGTATCGGCGAATTCTTCGACGCTGCGCCAATATTGCTTCCCGTTCTGCGAAAGGAGCTTTTCCCGCATCTGAGCAAAACTCGTTTTATTCTCCGGACTAGGCATCTTTTAAGTGATTCCTCTTCTTAACTTTAGCGGTGACAAGTCGAACAGCTTGTCATCATTTCCTTGCTTCTGATCTTGTACTTTGCTTTCAGGTCGACGCGTTCTTCCGTAGTAAGATCCGCGTTCTGCCATTTCATGTTGTAGATCTCTGATTTCGGCCTAATGAACTTTTCCGGTTCGCGGTGGCACGCCAGACACCATTCCATCTGCAATGTATTTTCCTGATAAACGGCGGGCATATTGTCTATCTGTCCGTGGCAGGTCGAACAGCCGACACCTTTTGCTATGTGAATACTGTGATTGAAATAGGCGAACTCGGGAAGGTCGTGAACCCGCTCCCACTCGATCGGCTTGTTGTCACGAAAGCTTGCACGGACAGGCTCCAAATAAGGGCTGTCGGCCCATATCTGGCTGTGGCAGTTCATACAGGTCTGCGTCGGCGGTATTCCAGCGGATGCCGCGGTTTCGACCGAGGTGTGGCAATAGCGGCAATCTATGCCGTCGTCGCCGACGTGATGCTTGTGGCTGAACTGGATCGGCTGCGTCTTTTCCACATAGCGACCTGTCAGATATGACGACCGGGCAACCTGCGTGTAGACGTAAAATGCCGTTCCCGCAAGAACGACGCCCATGATCATACTGATCCTGGCGATGTTATTTGCGCTCTTATGGAAAAATTGTGCCATCGTGCAAAGCCCTCAAACAGGAGGTCCCGAGCAATTAGAAATCGACGTGTCCTTTGTTTCTATTGCCGAAACAAAGGCCGTGTCGCAAAATTCCTTAAAATATGTATGAAGAACTACTTGTAAAACTGTTGCTAATTCTACTAAAACTTTCCGATTCCGCAAATTCCTCACATCAAAAAAGTACGCCTTACCAACATTTACGTGCAATGGCCGGTAAAATTAGCTTAACTTTTTAAGCTGATAAAAAATTCTTTCGCGTTCAGTTTTTGTATGCGATAAGCGCGGCACCGATCGCTGCGGCGTTTTCGCCCAGTTCGCCCTGCATGATCTCAGTGTTTTCAAATGATCTAGCGAACGAAAACTCTTTAGCACGGCCAATAATTGCGTCGATAACGAACGGATGAGTTATCTCGCCGCCGACCACGATCTTTTCAATGTTCAGCAGGTTGATAACGCTGGCGATCGCCGTTCCGACGTACATTCCCGTCCGTTCCAGCATCAGCCGGGCGAAATCGTCGCCGTCGTCTGCTGCCTTTAATATCTCGGATATATCTATCTGTTCCTCGGGCAAAGTTCCAAGCGACGACGTGCCGTCTCTGCCAAACCTGTTTCGCGTCCGGCGAACTATGTTTGCGGATGAGGCGACATCTTCCAGCCGCATTCCTTCCGAATTGATCGCGACGTAGCCAAACTCTCCGGCATAGCCCGAGGCTCCGTGCCATACCTCGCCATTGAAAATAAAAGCACCGCCCACGCCGCGCCCGATCGTCGCATAGAATAAACTTTCGCTGTCGCGTCCGGCTCCCAATTTATACTCGCCGTAGGCCGCCGCATCGGCATCATTCTCGACGACAACGTCCAGGCCGGTAGCGGTGCGAACGGCTTCCGAAATATTCAATGACGAATGCTCTGGTATATTCGCCGAAAAAGCTACGTTGCCGGTCTCGCGATTTATCAGCCCAGGCACGGCTATACCAACAGCGGAAAAATCTCCGAACCGCACTTTTGCTTCTTCAACAAAATCCGCGATGCGGTCCAGCGGATCACGCCCGTTGAAACGATCCGCCTTGAAACTATCAACGACGTTTCCACCACCGTCCAGACAAACGGCCAACAACGTCGCCGCCGATACTTCGACACCGACAAATTTACCTTGGGGATTGCTCGATTCATTCATAATTATCCGGGGAACACCCGCGATTTTAGTCACCCCAATGATCGGTGTCAACACACAGATCAAGCATCGCCTATTAACCAGCATAGACCAATCTGTTCAGCCACAACAATTGACTGTGGTTGGCTTGAAAGCTAATCTTTCATCAGTCATCAAATCCAGCCGCAATTTTGCTACGCTATGGACCAGCTTTCTCAGATCATCGAACAGTACGGCATTTACGCGGTCTTTGCTCTCTGTACTGTCGAAGGCGATATTACGCTGTTGATCTCCGGTGCGATGGCTCACAGCAATTTTTTTGGTAAATACAGTTTCTTCAAAGTATTCCTTGCGGGAACTCTCGGCGGAATGGTCGGCGACAGTTTCGGATACGCGGTCGGCCGCATATTTCATGAGAAGGCCAAGGACTATCGTTTCTATCAAATGGCCCAGCCGCGTATCGAACGCCTGATCGACAAGTTCGGCGGGTTTGCCATCGTAATTTCTAAATACATATACGGCATACGGGCCGCGATGTGCGTGTTTTACGGTATCGGCAGAATGCCTTTTCACCGCTTTCTAATTCTTGATGCAATAAGCTGCGGTATTTGGGTGACCGTACTTGCGGGAACAGGTTATTTTTTCAGCGGAGCGATCACTACCATAATCGGTGATTTCCAGCATATTGGTATCGCACTCTTTTTCGTAATACTTTTTGCCGTGATCGTTATCTATGCCGTCGAGCGATTTTGGCTCTCAGAGAAGGTGGAAGAGGCAAACCCGGCTACGATAAACAAGATCGAAGAAAAGCTGCACGCCGTTGAGGGAGCGGCTCAGGAAAAGCTGCACGGTCTTGGCGAGAGGCTTCATCTGACGCGCGAACCGAACCGCGAAGAAAAAGGCCCGATCGACGAAACACGGAAACCGGAATCGACCAAGACCGCAAAAAAGTGATACTCCATTGTCGAATTTAGCCTGCTCTGCGTTAATATAACGCTCAATTCCCTATTCGAATTCAGAGGTAAACAATTAGTGATAATCGAAACGTCCGCTCCGACACGAGTTGATCTTGCCGGAGGAACAATTGATATTCCGCCGCTTTTCCTGTTTCACGAGGGTGCGTCAACCGTAAACTTTGCGGTCGATCTATTGGCGAAATGCAGGATCGAAACCCGCACTGACGATAAGATCGTTCTTGAATCTATCGACCGCGGCGTCCGCTTTGAAACCACGCTGGACAAGATCTCCGAGCTAAAGAACGAAACACGGCTAGAGCTTCTCGCAAAGCTGGTCTATTTCTTCAAACCGGAAACGGGCTTTGAAATGGTCACCGAATCGCAGGCTCCCGCCGGAGCGGGCCTCGCCGGATCATCGACCTTGAACATTGCCTGTATCGGGGCACTGAACAAACTCGTCGACGACCGTTATGCGCCGGAGAGATTTATTCCTATCGCCGCCAATGTCGAATGCCAGGTAATCAAAGTTCCGACCGGCTTTCAGGATTATCATTCCGCACTATACGGCGGTGTTTCGTCAATTCATTTCAGTGCGGAGGGAATGCATCGCGAGCCTTTGGATGTGGATGTCGCAACGCTTCAGGACCGGATGGTAGTTTGCTACACCGGTGAGCCGCGAAACTCAGGCACTAATAACTGGGAGATCACCAAGCGTCACATCGACGGCGACAAGGAACTTTTCGATATTTTCGAAGGAATTCGTGATACGTCCGTAAACATCCGCGCCGCTTTGCTGCGTTCGGATTGGGACGCTGTCGGCGAACTGCTCTTAAAGGCATATCCGCAGCGCAAGCGTTTGTCGCCGCAGATAACGACACCGCAAATGGATAAGCTAATAGACAAAGCTCTCGCCAACGGGGCGATCGCACCAAAGGTCTGCGGAGCAGGCGGCGGCGGCTGCATCGCTTTTTATTGCGAGAGCGGCCGGAAGAATGAGGTAGAATCAGCCCTTCGGGAAGCGGGAGCAGAAGTATTGAACTGGCAGGTCAGCAGTAACGGACTGACCCTTAACGTCAGCTAAAAGAGGCAAAGTTATGAAACGGCTTATTATTTTAATCCCGGTATTTGTTTTTCTTTTCGCTGTTTCCGCAAGCGCTCAGGACATCGTCGGCAAAGTGTTTTGGCGCGGAATGGTAGACGATCGGTTACAGCTTCACCTTCGTGCCGACCAGATCGAGACCCGAACGATTTCCGGGACGGCGAAACCTGAAGGCATTTATAGCTTTACGTCGCCGCTGCCCGAACGGGCCGTCGTAGTTGACCTCATAAGAAAGAAAGGACGAAGCAAACAGGTCCGCGTGATCCGGCAGCCTTCAGCGGATAATGATTTTACGGCGATCGTTGAAATTTATGACGATGGCGGCGGGGCAAAGGAGTATCAACTGGAGATATTCTGGCGTTGAATAAAAAATTAAGCTTTGTTGTCACAAATCCTTCGCGAGTGGTGTTTATTTTTTTGAATATCGTTTATTCGATCAAATACACCAATTCGGAGGATTTTTCACGATGAAGGCCAAGTCTTTTGTTTCATACGGCGTCGCAATCTTATTCGCAGCTTTTGTTTTATCCGGCATTAACATCTACGGCCAGTCAAAGGCCGAGTCAAAGTACTCAAAAAAGGATTTTTGCTCGAACGAGCATTATAGTTCGAACGATCAGGCATCATTCAGAGAAAAACGCGAGTTTACTGTGCCCGCGACCGGCAGCCTGACCGTCGATGGTGGAAAGAACGGCGGGATCAAGGTCGAAGGTTCAAACCGCTCCGACGTACTCATTCGTGCCTGCGTCAATGCCTGGGCCAAGACCGATGGCGAGGCAAAGTCGATTGCCGAGAGCGTTAAGATCGACACCGGCTCGACCATCAAGGCCGCCAGCAGCGATGATGCTAACTGGTCAGTTAGCTATGAGATCCTAGTTCCCCGCAACATCGGCTTGAAATTGACCGCTCACAACGGCGGCATTTCGATCAAGTCGGTCGAAGGAACTGTTGAATTTGAAACCAACAACGGCGGCGTGAATCTCGTGGACCTCGCAGGCGATGTCCGTGGAAGAACCACCAACGGCGGCGTGAATGTTGCTTTAACCGGAAATAGCTGGAAAGGCACCGGACTGGATGTCACCACGACAAACGGCGGCGTTAATCTTTCGGTTCCGGACGGCTACGCGGCAAACTTTGAAACAGGCACGACCAACGGCGGAGTCAAAAGCGATGTAGCGGCTCTTACAGTCGAGACCGAAGATAAGGACGGCTGGACAAAATCGAAGAGGATCAGAGCCTCAATGAACGGCGGCGGAGCGCCTGTCCGCGTCGTAACCACGAACGGCGGCATTAAGATCGGTTCAATGGACAAGTAAGCCTGTTCTTCGTTTTTCTTATTTCGTGTGATTTGTGAGTAGATCTTTTTTCATCCACGGATCACACGAAATTTTAATTTGTGTGAACGATGACTATGCCTCAACTGCGGCTATCGCATTGGTCAACGATCTAAAGATATTCCTGCCGTCATTCGATCCTAAAAGCTCTTCGCACGCCCGCTCGGGGTGCGGCATCATGCCGAGAACATTCCTGTCCTGATTACAGATACCGGCGATATTTGCGCGGGCACCGTTAGGGTTCGATTCCTGTGTTATCTCGCCATTTTCATCGCAATAGCGAAACACGATCTGATTATTTTCCTCAAGCAAGTCGTATGTCGCGTCATCGCAGGTATAGTTCCCTTCGGCATGAGCAATGGGAATCGAAAGGACATTGCCCAATTCAAGCTCGTTGGTGAAAGGCGTGTATTGATTTTCAGTTCGAATATTCACGTGGCGGCAGACGAAATTCAGGCCGGCATTCCGCATCAACGCTCCGGGCAACAACCCGCTTTCGCAAAGGATCTGAAAACCGTTGCATATACCAAAGACAAATTTCCCCTCGGCCGCAAAATCCTTGACCGACTTCATCACCGGCGAAAACCGGGCTAACGCTCCGGCCCGTAAATAGTCGCCATAAGAAAAGCCGCCCGGTACGATCACAGCGTCGAAGCCGCTCAGATCCGTCTCCTTATGCCAGATAAAATCGACCGGCTGGCCGACGTGCTTAGAGATCACGTGGTAAGCATCGTGATCGCAATTAGAACCCGGAAATACTACAACTCCAAATTTCATTTTATTTCACGATCTCTATTCTATAGTCCTCGATCACCGGATTTGCCAGAACATCTCTTGCTATTCGTTCGACCACCTCGCCTGCTTCGGTTTCGTTTACCGAGTCGTCCAGTGCGATCTCAAAGTACTTTCCCTGCCGAATATCGGCGATCTGTTGAAACCCAAGCAATTCGACAGAATGATGGATCGCCTTGCCTTGCGGGTCCAGAACACTCGGTTTGAGGGTGACGTAAACATTTGCTTTCATTTATGACTCCAAAATAAATTTCAGATTTTGACGCAAAATCTTGTTTTAATCAACGTCTTGTGGTAACTTTCCGCAGAATCATAAATTTCTGTAGGTATCCGTACGTTTCATAAAACATTTCAAAGGAGAAAACTTAACAGGGATGCAAAATCAAAAATCCGCCATCGGGCTCGACGGTAATGTTACCGCCCTTATCGGTTACCCCATCGGCATCGTGGCTCTTATATTGATCTTTATCGAAAAAGACAATAAATTCGTTCGCTTTCACGCGCTTCAATCCGTACTGTGGTCGGTCGGTGTCACGGTCGTCATCGTCGTCGTCGCCATTATCGGCACGATCTTAACGCTTGTTCTGGCTTCCGTTTCAAGTGGTTTGGGCACGGTGGTCGGGCTTCTAACTACCCTTATCTATCTTGGCTTATTTCTTGCAATGATCGGCGGACTCGCTTACGGAGCCTTCAAAGCCTACGGCGGCGAACAGACAAAGCTTCCGGTCGTCGGCAATCTCGCTGAAAAATGGGTTTAAATTGAAAACACTCTAGCGCAAACGATAATTCACGTTTCGCAAATAATATTTCAGATCAAAGACGCGGGCTATTTCTTCCGTTGAAAGACGTGAGGAGATGTCCGCGTTCTGATTGTCGGAATCAATTTAATGAGAGTTTACCTCGACAACTGTATCCTAAACCGCCAATTCGATGATCAGTCTCAAATTAGAATTCAGAACGAAACCGCTTCGATCAAACTGATCCACACAAAAATTCGCTCCTTTGAATTGGAGCTCATTTGGTCTTATTTAAATGAATTTGAATCAAGTCGGAATCCTTTCGCCGACATTCGAGAGGCAATATCAGAATGGCGGCGACTAGCATTTGTGTACGTACCTCCGTCGATTTCAATTGTGAGAACGGCTTATGATCTGAGGGAATTGGGGCTAAAGGCAATTGACTCGCTTCACGTTGCGGCCGCTATCGAAGCAAAATCGGACTATTTTCTGTCAACTGATGATGGTATATTGTCCAAGGTAACGGAATACGGTCAGCTTCGGCTGCTTAATCCAACGGCATTTGTCGCGAAAGCTTAGAATTATGATCACCGATGCGGAAATAAAAAACAAAGGTATTAAGGCCTTGCTTGGAGCAATGGGGCCAAAAGAAGCTGACAGGTTTCTTACCCTGCTTGACAGGCGCCCGGCAGACTATACCGAATGGCGCCATCTTCTATTTGAAGGTCTGACCGTCGATGAGATCAACGATGAGGCTTCAAAACTATGGAATGAAAAACATCCGACCGATGTGGTGTCCTAGAAGACCCTCGCAAACACTCTATCGACATTTCGCAGATAATGTTTCAGATCAAAGACGCGGGCTATTTCCTCAGTCGAAGACGTGAGGAAATGTCCGCGTCGTTCAATTGTCATGTATGTTTCGACTTTATCTCGACAATTGCGTCTTTAATCGTCCTTTTGACGATCAAACTGGCGAACGAGTTAGAAATGAAACAATAGCTGTTTTACGAAGTTTGAGTGAGATCAAATCGGGAAAACTCAAACTTGTCTGGTCATTCGTCAACGAAAGTGAGAATTATGAAAATCCATTTGAGGAGAATAAGTGGGCAATTGTGAAATGGAAGGACATTTCAGAGGTAGAAATTATTGAGTCGGCAGTGCTACTCGCCAATGCAAACAAACTCATGACTATGGGAATAGGCGTCGGTGATGCATTGCATTTGGCTTCGGCCGTAGAGGGAAAAGCTGATTTTTTCTTGACAACAGATGATAAGATTCTGAGGAAGGTCACTGACTTTGAAGGCATGATCGTCCTTGATCCAATACGGATGGTCGAGAAGATCGATGAATACACCAACTGACAACGAAATAAAACTCCGCGGAATGGAGACACTTGTCGAGAACTTGGGATTGGTCGAAGCTGAACGGTTTATCGCGTTGATGAATCGTGAAGGCTTTGACTATACCAAATGGCGCCAGGATTTGTGGGAAGGAAAAACGGTTGAAGAAGTAAGCTCCTTGGCGATGTCCCGATTCAAGCCTAAGACGAAATCTTAGTCGAAGACTCGCTCGAATACTTTCTCCACATTCCTCAAATAATGTTTCAGATCAAAGACGCGGGCTATTTCTTCGGTCGAAAGACGTGAAGAGATGTCCGCGTCCTGCGTTACGAGTTGTTTATAATCTCCGCCTTCGTCCCATACTTTCATCGCATTTCGTTGGGTATA
>Ga0193752_1000517_pt1 | contig 36773 bp, 37 predicted proteins | sample H1c1metaG_FD_144924 | JGI IMG/M metagenome (GOLD analysis project Ga0193752, IMG submission 144924) | Soil microbial communities from a riparian zone of the East river system, Colorado, United States - H1c1 | ecosystem: Environmental > Terrestrial > Soil > Riparian zone | place: USA: East River... | reverse complement strand
CGGCGTCATCGTTTTCTTGCCGCAGATCGTCATCTTATTTTTGTTCATCCTCGTGCTCGAGGAATCCGGTTACTTGCCCCGGGCGGCGTTTATGCTCGATCGGTTGATGGGCGGAGTCGGCTTGTCCGGTCGTTCGTTCATTCCACTCCTGTCGAGCTTTGCGTGTGCAATTCCCGGCGTGATGGCGACGCGCACTATTCCGAATGCGCGCGATCGACTCACGACGATCATGATCGCACCGCTGATGACTTGCTCCGCTCGATTGCCGGTATACGCGTTGCTCATCGGCGCATTCATTCCGCAACGAGATGTAGGCATTTTCGATTTTCAGGGGCTGGTGCTGTTCGGTCTTTATTTATTGAGTGTCGTCAGCGCAATGGCCGTTGCGTGGGTCATGAAGCGCACCGTGAATCGTCATCATCTGCAGCCGCTGATGATGGAATTGCCGACGTATCATTGGCCGTCGTTGCGCAACGTGGCAATTGGCCTTTGGCAGCGTGTGCAGATCTTCGTGACGCGTGTCGGTACGATCATCCTGGTGCTGATGGTGCTCTTATGGGCGTTGGGTTCATTCCCAAAGCCGCCACCGGACTTCACCGGCACCCCAATCGAATACAGCATCGCCGGTCGTATCGGTTCTGCGCTTGCAGTTGTTTTTGAACCGATCGGCTTCAATTGGCAGATTTCGATCGCTCTAGTGCCTGGGTTAGCAGCGCGCGAAGTGGCCGTTAGCGCCTTAGGGACGGTGTACGCGCTCTCGTCGACCGACGAAGACCCGTCGCTCGCACTGACACCGATCATCGCATCGACCTGGAGTTTAGCGACGGCGCTGTCGCTGCTGGCTTGGTATGTGTTCGCGCCGCAGTGTTTAGCGACGTTGGCGGCCGTCAAACGCGAAACTAATTCCTGGCGGTACCCTCTAATTATGGCCGGGTATCTATTTGGCCTCGCGTATCTGGCGTCATTTATCACTTACCGGATTACGTTGGCGCTAACATAGACCGCGAATGAACAAGTGGCTCGACATCGCGTTAGTTGCAATCGTAGTGTTGGCAAGCGCCGGCTACGCGCTCTATTTGTTCGGGCCGCGTGGATTGAAGAACGCATATTCGAAGCTTGCCACTCGCTACTTTGGCTTGCGGGCCGCAAAGTGGTTTGTGTCCAAGAGCGGCGATTGCGGCGATTGCCCAAGTCACGACGAACATCATCCGTGGCGCAAGACCGCGAAGTCGAAATAGACCGGATTTCAGCTAGGCCAGTTTAGATGGACCGGATTAGATAGACCGGTTTAGATAGACCGGATTAGATAGACCGGCTTCTAAATAGACCGGCTTCTAAGCGCTGCTCACGACCGAACCTGGCGTCAGCGGCTTCGGCGCCGGCCCACTAGGGGTATTAGTCCCATCGTGAGCCCGCCCCCCCAGAAAACACCCTCCAAAAGAGCTACCATAATTCCACAGAGAGAAATATGACGGCCGGGTGCGCGATCCGCTCCGCCGGGCGATCTTTCTTGGTGTAGCGCTGGCTCGAATGCGAAAAGAACACCTTGGGTTTACGAGCAATGAGCGTCGAACTGCAATTCGCCGGTCGGTGTGCTTCCAGCAACCTGCTTGCGTCGCGATGCGGGCAAATCGCGAGCACAGATTTGCGTGTCGTTCTTTGCGAGAGTCGATGCGTTCGCGGTGAATGGATGCGACAACTAGATACAAACGAGCAGGGATCTTCGATCAATTATTTGCCTACTACGTCAAATACATCCATGCAGCTTTCGTTCAATCGGCGTTACGATGGTTGGCGCTGCGCAGACAATCTCTTGGGGGTCAATGCAGCTACGCTGTAGGCTTGAGCATTACGAACACGTCGAACAATAAAAATGTCCTCCTCACTAGAACATACTGCGTCCGCAACGATTAATCCTTCCAGTCGGCACGAAATGGTTCTCGACGAAGCCGCGCGTCAGCTCAACGCCAAAGGCGTGCTGCTGACTTCCTTGGCGGAAATCGCGGCCAAATTAGGCGTGTCACGCGCCGCGATGTATTACTACGTGGCCGATCGGCAAGACCTGGTTTTCCAGTGCTATCGACGAGCCGCCGAAATCACCGCGCGCCATTTGCTCGAAGCAAGTCGCGTTGGCGGTACCCCTGCCAACGTGCTGAAAAATTTCGTGACGCGCATGCTCGATCCGAATGAGCCTGAAATCGCGGCACGCGCCGAAATCGCGATGATGAATGCAACGCAACGCGACACCATTCAAGGCTTGCATGATGCGTTGTGCACACGTCTCGCTCACTTGATCGAAACCGGTCAACGCGAAGGCGTGTTTCGTGGCTGCGATGTGGAAGTGAACGCGCGGGTGATTTTTAGCCTGGTCAGCTGGGCGCCTTTGGCCGCCCCCTGGGCAAGAGCGATTGGCCCCGTCGGCCATACGCGATTGCTAGAAGCTGCGTTGGCAACGATTTTCGAGGGCTTTGCCACGCAGAGAGCGCTGCCGGACTTCAAGCCTTTCGACTTGAGTGCGCTCTCGCCTCGAATTGCCAGCGCCTTCGATCGTGCGGCCGCGCTTGAGGCCAAACGCGAAGCGCTCATTCGCGAGGGCTCTTGGCTCTTCAATCGCAAAGGCATCGACGCCACCTCGCTGGATGAAATTGCCGCGCAAGTCGGCGCCACCAAGCGAACGCTGCATCACCATCTGGGCAGTAAAGCCGATCTCGTCATGGCCTGTTACGAGCGCGCCTTCAAAATCTTTTTCTTCATCAAAGACCGGATGGCCGAGTATGACGGCTCCCATGCGGAAGCCCTGACGGCGGCCATGCACGCATTGTCGCTCGTCTATCCGAATCCTCAGCTCACGCCGCTGACGCCCACGGTTGGTTTCGGCGCGCTAGAGCCGGCCAGCCAAGAAAAAATGCTCGGCTATTCGAAGCAGTTGGGTGATGACTATCACGCCGTCATTCGTCGTGGCATCGAGCAAGGCAGTATCCGCCATGTCGATGTCGAAGCGCGAGCAATGATGCTCCCAGGCCTGTCGAGTTGGTTGGTCAAAGACGATGTGCCCGCGGATCTGGCGCAACAGCAACATATTGCGCGCGAGATCGCCAATCTCGTGGCTGTTGGCCTCGGCAAAATCGACTGACTCGACTCGAGGCGGGTCAAGTAAGCTTAGTGCGCTCAGTGCCGCATCGCTCACAGCGTTCGGCGCTCACCAACTTCCCTGCCTTCACGTCGAAGCGCCGCTCGTTCAGCGTGCGCCATTTGTGAAAACCCGAGCTGCACAGCGTCTTGCCATCTGCGCGCTCCCGACGCCAATCCTTGATCTTGATGACGTCCCCCACTTACTCGACCTCGTGTAGTTCGTGCACTCGGTAAGAGAGATAGTCGCCGATCAGTTCGCGGTCTGCGCAATCCATCATGAGTCCCTTGCACGCTGCTGCAGCCTGCTTGGCTGCCGTTGCGCTGGCGTCAAGCGGCAGCCCGGAGAAGTGCAGTAACTCCGAGCTGACATACGCGAGATCGAGCGCATCCTTGCCGATCGATCGCTCTTTTGGGCCGAAATTGGCGCTGAATTGATAGCGAGTCAGATACTGCAGTTGCGCATCGCCGGCGTTTGGAGCGATCCGGTCAGCCCGTAGCTTGTCGCGAAACTTGGTGAAGTCCCAGGCCGCTTCGGGTTGGTGATCGCCAAACCACGCGAGCACGCGAGGCCTGGGTGACTTGAGCCATTTGTCGGCCAACGCCACCAGCGACCGCGACGAATCGCGGGTGCGCGCAAGGTAATCGGCAACGTTGATCGATGTCTGTTGCGCGACGCCTTGGAATGCACGCGGCACTTTCGCGGGATCTCCGCCATGCGGCCCATGATTGCGAATGGTCAGTACGAACATGAACACAGGGCGCTCGTCGCGTTGCGCCAACTGCAGCGCCTTGTCGAACACCATTGCATCGCTGGTATCGCCCCATTCATCGGGAAATCCAAGCATCCGCCGCTCGTAGAACTCGTCGAAGCCGTAGTCGACGTAAGCGGTCTCGGCGCTCAGAAAGTTACCATCGGTGGGATAGACGGCGACTGTGCGATAGCCGAGTGACCGTAGATAAGTGGGCAACGATTTCTTCAGTCGGGGCGCCAACGAGACGGGCGCATAGGCGCCGCCGCGTCCGAACGCGCGCCAATCGAGGCCCGACATGATTGCGAATTCAGCGAGCCACGTGCCGCCGCCAGTCGTGTGGACCAGTAGGGGTCCTTGCTGGGTCCGGTCGGCGACCGACAGCGGATGCATCATGACGTTGTCACAGTCCACGGCAGGGCACTTGGCAATCAGCATTGCGTCGAACGTGCTCTCCTCGAGCACAAGCATGATGTCAGGGCGCTCGCCCACCTCTGTTTCCGCCGGCGGCGCGAAGAACTTCGACTGCGGCCGTGCGGGCGGCAGCGTGGCGGCGAACGTGCGATTGTTGAAGAACACGTTGAGTCGGCCGATGGGTCCGCCGGGATGCTGCTGCGCGTACATCGACAGAAACGCCGCATAGGCGTCTCCATCATTCACACGAGCGTGCGAATCTTGCCTCGCGCTTTGCGAGGCGCCGAACCCTGCAGCCACAGCGATCGTGCCGATCGCGATTCGCGTCCAAAGCCCCAAGCGCGGACGCGCCATCCAAGCGACTGGACGTTCGAGCCGTAATCCCGCCGCGACGCACGCCGCAACGCCGGCGATCACCCCCAATAACGTTGCACCCAGAAGTGGGTACGTGATGAACAGTCTGAAATTCTCCAAAGGCCGCAGCAGAAAAAATCGCACGTCGGCCAATGTCACCGCAGTGCCCAAATAAGCCTGTTTAACGAAAGACGCGAGCAGGACGAATCCCAGCATGTAGGACAAAACGGCGGTGGCAGTCCAAGGCCGCCGCAGCAGCGCGAACAGCACGCCGAAGATCACGCCGACCGAAACCAAGGTACTAGTGCTTGGGACGAGGATCATCGTAAAAAGGCCGGCCGACGGTCGGGCCAAGTGGCGTAGGCGGCGAGCAGTGTCTTCATAGCTTCATATTGTGCCGTTCTTGATGAATGTGCGCCCAACGGACTCGCGTCAGAGGCGTGACAACGGCATTCGCGGCCTAGTCCGTTTAGGGCAGGGAGTCAACTCGGGAACGGCCCGTCTGACACCGGCGGAAATCGGGCCCACGCGACAGCGGACAGACGTACCGATTTGTCGCGCCCTTCCAAAGAAAAACTTCTTGTGAGAGACTCGACCGGTCCAAGCTGATGTTGACGTCGAAGTTGAAGTCGAAGGCGAGAGATCACGAAAAGATAAATGTTCGGGCCTACGTACGGCCACTATAAAAATAGCCAGCGAGAAATCGTGTCGGGGGAGTGCCATGAAGTGTTTGTACTTTCTAGCGTCCACGTTATCGACGAGCCGGGATGTATCCGACGATCTACATGACGTCGGCATCAAAGATTTCTATTTGCATGTCATAAGCAAAGACGAATCGGGGCTGAAGCAGCAGCATGTGCATGCTGGTAACTATCTTGAGACTCGCGATGTCATTCGCGACGGCTGCATTGGCGCCATGTTCGGTTTCGTCGCCGGCCTAATCGGAATCGGATTGCTCGCTTACTTCGAACCGCTCGGTTCCGATGTGCAGATTCCCACCTTCGTTTACGTAGTGCTAACCGCTGTCGCCACCCTGTTCGGCGCGTGGGAAGGCGGCTTAGTCGGCATCGAAAAAGAAAACAAAAAGCTCAAGCGATTTCACGACGAAATCGCCGCCGGGAAGTATTTGATCCTCGTATACGTCCGAAAACACAGGGAAGCCGTGGTGCGCGACATGATGCAAAAGAAGCATCCCGACGCGGCTTTGGTGGCGGTGGATACGCACTTCGTCAATCCATTCTATTCGCCGCAACAGATTTCGCAGACTTCCGCTTCCAGTTCGTAGCTTGAGTTCGTTTCCCTCGCGCGTCTAGGTCGCACGATAAGCGGCCCGATACGCGAGCCGCCTCGATTTCATTCGAATTCGAAAGTTCAGTCGACGGTTTAGCTAGAAGGGCTTAGAACATGGTTTTTGCTGTTGTTGTCGTCTTATTGGTCATCGGCACTGTTGCATTTCACTTCCTAAGCCCCTGGTGGTTTACGCCCATCGCTTCCAACTGGGAGGCCATGGATCAAACGGTGAACGTGACGTTCTGGGTCACCGGCATCGTATTTGTCTTAGTCAATTTGTTCATGGCCTACGCCGTGGTCAAGTACCGGCATCGCAAAGATCGGCCGGGACAAACGGCGCACTACGAACCCGAAAACAAGAAACTGGAGTGGTGGCTCACCGGCATCACGTCAGTGGGTATCGCCGCGATGTTGGCGCCGGGTCTTGCGGTGTGGGCGAAATTTGTCACGCCGCCGGATACCGCGAACGCCGTCGAAGTGATGGGCCAGCAATGGAACTGGAGTTATCGACTACCCGGCAAGGATGGCGCGATGGGATTGAGCGACAACCGCTTAGTCTCGATTACCAACCCATTCGGCCTCGATCCAAAGGATCCTAAAGGCCAAGACGACATCTTGATTGCGAATCCCGAGCTGCATTTACCGCTCAATTACGAAGTGAAGATGTTGCTGCGTTCGATCGACGTGAATCATCAATTCGCGGTACCGCAATTCCGCGTGAAAATGGACATGGTGCCGGGGATGGTGACGACGTTCTGGTTCAAGACGACGCGTACCGGCTCCTTCGATGCCTTGTGCGAACAGCTTTGCGGCCTTGCTCACTTCGCCATGCGTGGTCGTGTGCTCGTTGAATCTGACGAGGAATACCAAACGTGGCTTGCCAAACAGCCGACCTTCGCGCAGATGCAAGCCGCCAGCGCCGGCGATCCTGCGATCGGCCAAGCGCACTATGCGGTGTGCAGTGCGTGTCACGGCGCGCAAGGCGAAGGCAATCGCGATCTCAACGCGCCGAAGTTGGCGGGGCAAGCGCCTTGGTATCTGATCCGCCAACTGCAAGCATTCAAGAACGGCGTGCGCGGCGGTCCCGAGGACAAGAACGAGTTTGCGCAGCAGATGGCGCCGATGGCGATGACGCTGCCGGACGATGCGGCAGTGAAGAATGTCGTGGCTTACATCACATCGTTACAGGATTCGCGGCCGACGCCGACGGTCTTCGGCAATCCTCAGCGCGGCAAGCGCATTTATGAGAATTGCACCGCGTGTCATGGTGCGTCGGGCCAGGGCATTTGGGCGACGCATGCGCCGCGGCTCTCGAGCATGAGCGACTGGTATCTGAAGCGTCAGCTCGAAACATTCAAAGAAGGCGGCCGCGGCGTTCATCGTATGGATTTTTACGGGTCGCAGATGGCTTCGATGGCGAAGCCGCTGCAGCCCGATGCAATCAACGACGTCGTCGATTACATGCATAACTTGTAGCGCGAATTCGTGTTTCGAAATGAAGCACGCGTCTGCTAAGAATTAGGTCGTCTTGATAGGAATTTGGAGAGCTTTCGATGTCTTACGTTGCAATTGCCGATCGTGACGACCCTCATGCGCAACACGATCCGCAGACTTTTCTGACCAAGTACATTTGGAGTCAAGATCACAAGGTGATCGCCATTCAATACGGCGTGGTCGCAATCGCTATCGGCTTGGTCGCCCTCGGTATGTCGGTGATGATGCGGCTGCAGCTTGGGTTTCCTAACTCGTTCTCGTTCATCGCGCCGCAGAACTATCTGCAGTTCATCACCATGCACGGCATGATCATGGTGATTTACCTCCTTACCGCGTTGTTCTTAGGTGGCTTCGGCAATTTTCTGATTCCGCTCATGTGCGGTTCGCGGGACATGGTGTTCCCGTACATGAACATGCTGAGTTTCTGGTTCTATTTGCTCGCCGTGTTGATTCTTGTGGCCGGCTTGTTCGTTCCGGGCGGTCCCACGGGCGCCGGTTGGACGTTGTATCCGCCGCAGGCGGTGCTGCCCGGCACGCCGGGAGCTAGCTGGGGCATCCTTTGCATGTTGGCATCGCTGGCCATTTTCATCGTGGCGTTCACGATGGGCGGCTTGAACTACGTGACGACCGTTCTGCAAGCGCGTTGCCGCGGCATGACGCTGATGCGCATGCCACTGTCGGTGTGGGGCATCTTCTGCGCCTCCATCCTAGGTCTCCTCGCGTTCCCGGCGTTGTTCGTCTCCGCGATCATGATGACTCTCGATTCGGTGCTCGGCACCAGCTTCTTCATGCCGGCCGTCGCCTCGCTCGGCGAAGCAGCCAAACACAGCGGCGGCAGCCCGCTCTTGTTTCAACATCTGTTCTGGTTCTTCGGTCATCCAGAGGTGTATATCGTTGCGCTGCCGGCCTTCGGCATTGTGTCCGATTTGCTCAGCACGCATGCGCGCAAGAATATTTTCGGCTACCGCATGATGGTGTGGGCGATTCTCGCGATTGCAGTGCTCAGCTTCGTAGTCTGGGCGCATCACATGTATGTGAGCGGCATGAATCCTTATTTTGGATTCTTCTTCGCGACCACCACGTTGATCATCGCGGTACCTACGGCAATCAAAGTCTACAACTGGGTGCTGACGTTGTGGCGCGGCGACATTCATCTGAATGTTCCGATGCTCTTCGCCATCGGTTTCATCTTTACCTTCATCAATGGCGGCTTGACCGGATTGTTCCTCGGTAACGTGACCGTCGATGTGCCGCTATCCGGCACCTACTTCGTTGTTGCGCACTTTCACATGGTGATGGGTGTGTCGCCGATCATGGTGGTGTTCGGCGCGATCTATCATTGGTATCCGAAGATGACCGGGCGCATGTTCAACGAGACGCTCGGTAACATTCATTTTTGGTGCACATTCCTCGGCACGTATGCGATTTATCTGCCGATGCACTATCTCGGAATTCTCGGCGTGCCACGCCGCTACTACGCGTACAGCAACAGCATCGAGTTCATTCCGCTCAGCGTGCAGGAGGCGAACAAGTGGATCACGATCTCCGCGATATTCGTCGCGCTCGTGCAATTGGTCTTCTTGTTCAATCTCATCTGGTCGTACTTCCACGGCAAGCCATCTGGCGGCAACCCTTGGCGTTCTGCATCGCTCGAGTGGCAAACCCCTGAGACGCCGGCGACGCACGGCAACTGGGGTCCGAAGCTTCCTGTGGTCTACCGATGGCCTTACGACTACAGCGTGCCCGGTGCACCGGACGACTTCATCCCGCAAAACGTCCCGGCCAGCGACAAGATTCCCGCCGGACATGACGGCCATGGCCACGATGGTCCTGGCCATGGGGGACACAAGTGAGTCTCACTGTTGCATACAGCGCGCTGCTGACCGGTATTCTGGTTTGGTTGTTCCTGGTTAGAAAGCTGTCGGCCAAGTCGTGGGATGCAAACACTGCAATCTCAGCGGCGGATGCGCACGCCGACGGTTTCGAACGGATGCCCGCCAGCAAGCTGGGCCTGCGAGTCTTTCTGGTCGTCATCTCTTCGCTGTTTGCGCTTTTCATGTCCGCGTACTACATGCGGATGGGCAATGGTCATGGCGCTGAGGCTAATTTAGGCGACTGGCGGGCCATCACGGAGTCGCCTGTGCTGTGGATCAACAGCACGCTGCTCGTGTTCAGCAGCATCGCAATGCAGTGGGCGCGCTCTGCCACGACGCAAGGCGATCTGGCGCGCACGACTAAGATGTTGATGATCGGCGGATTGTTTGCCTGTGCGTTCATCATCGGCCAGCTTTACGCATGGCGAGAGCTGCGAGTGTCCGAAGTCTTCACGCCGCAAAATCCTGCCGTCGCGTTCTTCTACTTACTAACGGGCGTGCATGCGCTACACATTCTGGGCGGCCTCTACGTGTGGGGCAAGACGTACATGAAACTTGCTTTCAAGCAGGCGGAACTCGTCGATGTGAAGCTCAGTGTTGAATTGACGTCGGTGTACTGGCACTTCTTGCTGTTGGTGTGGGTCGTGCTGTTTGGATTGTTGTTGGCAACATGAAAGCGATCCAATCGATGCCGTTGGAGTTTCGAGGAAGCATTCGAGGAAGCATATGACTGATCAATCCGCCACCGTGCCCGAAGGCTTGCAAGGCGTGACGGCCGACATGTCGAGCGACAGGCAATCGTTCCCTGTGCCATGGGGCAAGGCGATGATGTGGATTTTCCTGTTGAGCGACACGTTCATTTTCTCGTGCTTCTTGGTCGGCTACATGAATGTGCGCATGTCCACGCTCGAGACGTGGCCAAACCCAAGTCATGTGTTCGCGCTACACGTTGGCGGCGTAGATGTTCCTCTGCTCCTCATCGCTATCATGACGTTCGTACTCATTACCAGTAGCGGCACCATGGCCTTGGCCGTGAATTACGGCTATCGGCGCAATCGAAAAGTCACTGCGGCGCTGATGTTCGCGACAGCATTTCTCGGCGTAATGTTTGTCAGCATGCAAGCCTTCGAGTGGACCAAGCTCATCGTCGACGAAGGAGTTCGTCCGTGGAGTAACCCGATGGGCGCGCCGCAATTCGGCTCCGTGTTTTTCATGGTCACCGGCTTTCACGGTCTGCACGTCAGTTGCGGCGTGATCTATCTGTCGGTCGTCGCCATTCGCGTGCTCAATGGATTCTACGAAAGGAAAGGCACTTATGAGACCGTTGAAGTCGCCGGACTGTATTGGCACTTTGTCGATCTTGTGTGGGTCTTCATCTTCGCGTTCTTTTATCTTTGGTAGCCATCTTCGGCCGTAAACTCTCGTGGATCATAAAGCTATGGATCACAACACCACCAAACCTGCCGCAGCTTCCGATCATGGCGCAGCCCACGGCGAAGGTGTGCAGCATCCGCTAAACGTGTATTTGTGGATTTGGCTGTTGCTCTTCGTCGTGAGCGGCTTCTCGTACATGGTCGATTACTTCCAACTGCACGGCATGCTGCGTTGGACACTGATCATTGTTTTCATGTTGGTCAAAGCCGGCTTCATCATTGCTATCTTCATGCACATGGCGTGGGAGCGCCTAGCGTTGAAGCTTGCGATTTTGGTGCCCCCGTTGGCGCTACTGGTCTTGATCGGCATGATGGCCATCGAAGGCGAGCATACATTCCTCACGAGATTGACTTCGTTCGTGCGTTGAAACCGATACGGCGCGCTATGAAAACACTAAAAACAATGACTGCCGCCGCTTTGGTGTTGACGACTGCGGCAGGACACGCAGCCGGCGAATACGCTGACATCGATTCTCTCAGCGCTGTGCATGGTCCCTTGCTTTGGATCTGCGCTTTCGTCGCGCTAGCCGTGCTGACAACGATCGTCTTTTCGGTTGCGAGATTTCGCCATGCCGATGCAGTCGCGGCGCAAGCCTTCGAGAAACGCCGCGCCCGTGAATTCGTGTGGGCGCTCCTTCCCATGGCCATCGTGATCGCCGCCGCCGCACCGGCCATCCGCGAATCGTCGCCCCAAGCGATGCAAGCGCACCGCACCGGCATCCGAGACCTGGTAGCGCATGTCGATCACACGCGTCTTCCTGTCGCTGGCAATCTCGACGCTCAAGCAGCAACCGTAAGTCGTTAGACCTCTGAGCTTTGTCTGGCGATGCGGGCGGTCATCTCGAACCGCTCTTCTTTGAAGTTGATGCGTACCTTTTCGGGCTTCGCTCGACGTCCGGCGCGTCTTGGGGTTTCGTTCGGTTTTTATTGATTGGGAGACGAGCTAGGCGACGTCTCGATCGGATCGCAGCTCTTTGGCGCCCGGCTGGGTGAACGCGGATGTATTTTCCGATGAGACTCGACCGCCATGGATGGTGGCAGGTGAATGCTCCTGCAACACCTGCATTTCCTACGTCCGTGTAGGTCAGAAATGCTCGCAATGCAGGAGCAATTGCAAGTAAATGCCTCATCGGACCGCCCGAACGCCAAGTTGCCTTGCACCTTGGCTGGACCGTCGCAGACGGCGAACCCAGAAACCCAATGGGTTGTGGAATTCGATTCACGCCAGGGGCGCGGCACCAACCTAAGTGACTGTGTTGATCTATCGGCGTTCGATAAGGGTGGTAGTACACATTGAGCTTGGTGCGCCCGGCTGGGTGAGCGCGGGTGCCTTTCCGATGAGACTCACTGTCTCATCGGACCGCCCGAACGCCAAGTTGCCTTGCAACTTGGCTGGACCGTCGCAGACGGCGAACCCAGAAACCCAATGGGTTGTGGAATTCGATTCACGCCAGGGGCGCGGCACCAACCTAAGTGACTGTGTTGATCTATCGGCGTTCGATAAGGGTGGTAGTACGCATTGAGCTTGGTGCGCCCGGCGGGAGTCGAACCCACAACCTTCGGCTTCGGAGGCCGACACTCTATCCAATTGAGCTACGGGCGCAGATTTAAGCATTCGATCTTCGCGACGTCCGTGCAGCAGGATTCCATCCGAGCCAGCCAGGACCGCGGCGCATCCTATTACGCTCCCACCAGCGAGGCCAGACCTTTGTCAAACTTGGGTTTTTCCCAGCTTCCGCTTCACGGCGTTCCCGGTATACTTGCGCGCCTTACGATTGACCGGCCACACGCCGCCAGACAGTAGAGCCTCGAGCCATGAGCCAGACACCCAACGATTCGGCCGTTCACGATAAGCACTTTTATGACTCGTTTATGGTGGTGCTCGGGCTGCTCATACTGGTTGCCGTCGTTTTGATCTTCTTGGCGCGTGGTATTGCCTCCGAAACTCAGGACCGCTACGTCCGGGACGACGATAAGGTCCGTATGGCTACCGAAGAACGCTTGGCTCCTGTGGCTAAGCTCGCCATCTCCGGTCAAGACAATTCGGCGTTGGATGCACCCAAGCAAGCGGACGTGGTCCTGGTCGATATGGCCGGCGACGAAGTTTACAAATCCGCCTGTACTGCCTGCCACAAAGACGGTATTGCCGGTGCGCCTAAGTTCGGCGATCGGGGCGCTTGGGCAGCGCGTATCGCACAGGGCAAAGCGACTCTCTATAAGCATGCGTTGGAGGGTTACCAAGGCAAGGCGGGCTTCATGCCGGCAAAAGGTGGTCGTACTGACCTCTCCGAAAAGTCGATCACGAGCGCTGTCGATCACATCATCGCCGCGGCCAAGTAATCGAGCTTCTTTAGGTTTTAAGAGAAGGGCGCTGCGGCGCCTTTTTCATTGGTCGCCCATTTCTCGCCCTCAATCCCTAGGCCTTCCCTCGATCCAGGCGACGCAAGCCGATGGCTTCACTGATGTGCGCCACTGTCACTGCGGCTGTCGATTCCAAATCCGCAATCGTTCGCGCCACCTTCAGTATTCGATGATAGGCGCGAGCAGATAGAGCAAAGCGATGCATGGCGCGCTCCAGCACCATCAAGCCCTGAGAATCCGGCGCGCAATGGCGATCGACTTCGATGTTGCCGAGTCTCGAATTGGATTTTCCTTGGCGCTCGATTTGACGTTCTCGTGCTCTGCACACGCGTTCCACGACCGCTGCGCTCGATTCGGTGGCCGCACTCTCGATGCGTAGCGTTTCCGGGGGTACGCGCGGCACTTCGACATGCAAATCCAGACGATCCATCAGCGGACCTGAGATGCGGGCGCGATAGCGTTGCACCTGCTCGATCGTGCAACGACATTTGCCGGATGGATCGCCAAGATGTCCGCAGGGGCACGGATTCATAGCCGCGAGTAATTGAAAGCGTGCCGGAAATTCGCATTGCCGCGCCGCTCGCGATACGGTGATCGATCCTGACTCAAGCGGTTCGCGTAACACTTCGAGCACGCGCCGATCGAATTCGGGCAGCTCGTCTAAGAACAGCACGCCATTGTGCGCGAGCGAGATCTCGCCCGGACGCGGATGCGATCCGCCGCCTACTAAAGCGACACCGGACGCGGTGTGATGCGGCGCGCGAAACGGGCGCACTCGCCATTCTTCCAGTTTGAGGCCGCGGCCGGTGATCGATCGAATGGCGGCGGCCTCCAACGCTTCGGCATCCGTCATCGGCGGTAACAAGCCCGGCAATCGTTGTGCGAGCATGCTCTTGCCCGTACCCGGCGGTCCGATCAACAACAAACTGTGTTCGCCCGCAGCCGCGATTTCGAGCGCGCGTTTGGCGTGCGGTTGACCGCGAACATCGCCCAAATCCGGAACCGCAGAGCGTGGGAGACTCATGACCGTGCCGCACTCGAATGAGAGCCGCCGACCACCGCTCAGGTGTGCGCAGACTTCCAACAGATGATTCGCAGTGGCGATCGAACAACTGCCGACTAGACTTGCTTCGGCCGCGTTGCCGGTTGGCAGGATGACAGAGTGATCGGACTGTCCTGCGGCGAGTGTTGCGGGCAGAGCGCCGCTGACGGCACGCAGCTCACCGCTGAGCGAGAGCTCTCCGAAAAATTCGCATTGGGCACAACTGGCCGCCGGGATCTGACCCGACGCGACCAAGATGCCGATCGCAATAGGTAAGTCGAAGCGTCCGCCTTCCTTCGGCAAATCGGCCGGCGCTAGATTGACGGTGATGCGACCGGGCGGCAGCTCGAAGTTACAGTTCGCGATTGCGGCACGGACTCTGTCCTTGCTCTCTTTGACAACCGTCTCGGGTAAGCCCACCAAGGTGAGCGCGGGGAGTCCACTCGCGATATCCACCTCGACGATGACGAGGGGTGCTTCCATGCCGTTCTGAGCACGGCTTAAGATCGTTGCTAATGCCATCCTTGGACATCCTTGTGTGTGGCCGTCTTAGGCCATTGATTAAAAAAACTAACTCAACGGAATTTCTTGTACTCGCAGCCTCAATTCCGCGGGGCCCTGCTGGCGGCTTCAGCTTCGAATTGAGCAAGCTTGGCTTCTAGTGCTTCAAGTTTTTCTCGTGTGCGTTTCAAAACGCCAGCCTGCACTTCGAACTCGCGACGGGTCACCAAGTCGAGCTTCGCCAGTCCCGACTGCAGGACGGCTTTGAAATTCGTTTCGACGTCTTGCCGCAGGGCTTTAAATTCGGCCGGCAAGCTGGCGCTTAGGCGCTTCGCCAACTCTTCAAGTGTCGAAGTATCCATTGTGCTCCACCTCAAAAGCGAGGCTGCGGGAGGGAATTAGGTAATGTCCCGAAGGCGGTCACTCTAGTCGCCCCTCACAGGCCGCACAAGAAGCGAAAGCTGTTACCCCTCGCGAAATCGCCCCCTTTTGAAGCGCACAGGATTTGCTTTCGCACCATTTGCGGGCGATTGAGAGCAGAGGACACCACTGAATGCGCGATTTCGCTGCGCTGCCCTTCCCAAAAACCGTGGCACAGAAAGTGCATTTTGCAAACTGCGCAGAGTGAGTGAGCCGCGCGGAACGCGTCGAGTGGAGTTGATTGGATGAAGTTGATCGTCGCCATCATCAAGCCGTTCAAGCTGGATGACGTTCGCCAAGCGGTGGCGGACATAGGCGTTCAAGGGATCACGGTCACTGAAGTCCAAGGCTTTGGCCGACAGCGTGGGCACACAGAACTCTATCGCGGCGCCGAGTATCGGGTCGATTTTCTGCCCAAGACCAAGATCGAGCTAGCAGTAGACGACTCGGTGGTGGAGCAGGTGGTTGAAGCGATCACCAACGTGGCGCGTACCGGGAAGATCGGTGACGGCAAGCTCTTCGTGATCGACCTTGAGCAGGCCGTGCGGATCCGCACGGGCGAGACCGGTATCGACGCAGTGTGAGTACAGTCCGCAGATTTTGATAACTGATTAGAAATTGAATAGTTCAGCAAAAAAAGCCACATCCGCAGGAGAACGACAGTGAATAGACATCTGGCAACGAGCCGTGTGCTCAGTAAGCTCTGGGGGCTAGCGCTTGCCGCGTTAGTGCTCATTGGGCCTGGCATTGCGTTGGCCCAAGAAGCCGCGACCCCGACCGTGACCCAAGCCGCTGCTGCGCCTGCCGCAGAAGCCGCTGCACCCGCCGCCGAAGCAGCACCTGCTGCCGCAGAAGCTGCGCCCGCGGTGCCTGAGCCAACGGTGGATAAAGGCGATACGGCATGGATGATGGTCTCGACCTTGCTCGTGATCCTGATGACAGTGCCGGGCCTCGCGTTGTTCTACGGCGGTTTGGTCCGCAGCAAGAACATGCTATCGGTGCTGATGCAGGTCATGGTCACCTTCTCGATGATCGTGGTGCTCTGGGGCGTTTATGGCTACAGCCTGGCGTTCACCGAAGGCAATCAATTCTTCGGCGGTTTCGATCGCGTGTTCATGAAAGGTATTTGGGACAACGTCGCAGGCACCTTCGCCAACGGCGCAACGTTCAGCCGCGGCGCATACATCCCTGAAATCGTCTTCGCAGCGTTCCAAGCCACGTTTGCCGGCATCACCTGCTGTCTGATCGTCGGTGCGTTCGCCGAGCGTATGAAGTTCGCGGCAGTGTTGGCGTTCATGGTGTTGTGGTTTACGTTCAGCTACGCGCCGATGGCTCACATGGTGTGGTACTGGATGGGTCCTGATGCGTACATCGGCGCCGATGCAGCGGCAATGACGGCCAAGGCCGGCATGTTGTGGCAGTGGGGCGCGCTCGACTTCGCGGGCGGCACGGTGGTGCATATCAACGCCGCAGTCGCGGGCTTGGTCGGCGCTTACATGGTCGGCAAGCGCATTGGCTTCGGTCGCGAATCCTTCACTCCGCACTCGCTGACGCAAACCATGGTGGGTGCGTCGCTCCTGTGGGTGGGTTGGTTCGGCTTCAACGCCGGTTCAGCGCTCGAAGCAAATGGCTACGCAGCACTCGCCTTCATCAACACGTTGATGGCAACGGCTGCCGCAGTCCTCGCCTGGTGCTTGGGCGAAACGATCATGCGCGGGAAGGCTTCGATGCTCGGTGCAGCTTCCGGTGCGGTGGCAGGCTTGGTGGCGATTACGCCAGCGGCCGGCAACGTCGGCATCATGGGTGGCATTGTCATCGGCTTCGTCGCTGGCTTCGCCTGCCTCTGGGGCGTCAGCGGTCTTAAGAAGCTACTCGGTGCGGACGATTCGCTCGATGTGTTCGGTGTCCACGGCGTCGGCGGTATCGTCGGTGCGTTGTTGACTGGCGTATTCAACTCGCCAAACCTCGGTGGCCCAAGCTTGATGGGCGACTGGACGACACTGACGATGGTCGCACCCGATGCTTTCTCGATCGGTGGTCAAGTCTGGATTCAGGCAAAGGCCGTACTGGTCACGATAGTGTGGTCGGGTGTGGTCTCGCTAGTTGCCTACAAGATTGTGGACCTGACGATCGGTCTGCGCGTCTCGGAAGAAGACGAGCGCGAAGGCTTGGATACGACGTCTCACGGCGAGCGCGCTTACAACATGTAAGCCTCGCTTCGGTAATCGAGGGCTGATATCCCCCTTTCAGCCTTCGTATTTAAATGGGCGCCTCCCTTGGGCGCCCATTTTTTTATGCGAGATCAAGCCATCGACGGTTTGATCTCGCGCGCAGCGAATAGTCTAACGACTGCTTCGCTGCGGCTGAGCAGAGCGACCGCGATAGGAACGTTGCGAGCTGCTGCGATCGGCAGGGCTACTGGGTCCACGTTGCGATGGCTGGTCGCTCCGCGCCGGCTGATCGGAATGCGATCGCTGATCGGGAGCGGAACTCTGGCCATTCGGCGATCGTTGGCCGCCTTGCGATCCCTGGTTGCCTTGAGATCCTTGGTAGTTTTGCGATCTTTGCCCCGCGTGCTGCGAACCATTGCCGCTTCGATGCTGTCCGCGATTATCGCCGCGACGCGACTGCGACCGATGCTGCGGAGGACGCTGTCCATTGCCCGGCTCCGCTGAATCTCTTGCTTGCGCTGGAGCGGCGGTGACAGCACGTCGTGGTGGCGCTGAAATTTCGGGCAGTGGTTGGCGTGTAATTTGGCGGCTGATCGTGCGCTCGATGTCTTTCAGCAGGCCGGTTTCATCCGACGCCACTAGCGAGACAGCAATGCCTGTCGAGCCCGCACGGCCCGTGCGGCCGATGCGATGCACGTAATCTTCGGGCACGTTCGGCAATTCGTAGTTCACGACATAGGGCAACTCTTTGATGTCGAGGCCGCGTGCCGCAACTTCGGTTGCCACCAGTGCGCGCACTTTTCCTTGTTTGAATCCGGCAAGCGCTTGCGTGCGGGCATTCTGGCTCTTGTTGCCATGAATCGCCGCAGTCTCAATGCCATCCTCTTCCAGTTGCTTGGCCAATCGATTCGCGCCGTGCTTTGTACGCGTAAAGACCAACACTTGCGGCCAGTCGTTGTGACGAATGAGATGTGACAGCAGCGCGCGCTTATCGTTTTTCTGCACCATGAAGGCGAATTGATCGACAGCTTCGACGGCCGTATTGCGGCGCGCCACTTCGATTTCCACCGGGTTGCGCAAGAAACTCTGCGCCAGGCGCCGAATTTCATCGGAGTAGGTGGCCGAGAACATTAGATTCTGCCGCTTCGATGGCATTTGCTTCATCACGCGTTTGATGTCGTGAATGAAACCCATGTCGAGCATGCGATCGGCTTCGTCGAGCACAAAAATCTCGACGCGATCCAAGTCGACGTTGCCTTGCTGCACATGATCGAGCAGGCGGCCAGGCGTTGCGACCAGAACGTCGAGACCGCGCTCCAACGCATCGATCTGCGGATTGATGTTCACGCCGCCGAAAATAGTCACGGTGCGCAGCGGCAAATACTTGCCATACAGTCGAACGCTGTCTGCAACCTGCGCTGCCAGTTCGCGCGTCGGCACGAGTACCAATGCACGCGGCGCTTTCATGCGCGTACCGGCCTGCAACCGTTGCAAGATGGGAAGCGTAAAGCCGGCGGTCTTGCCCGTGCCGGTTTGTGCACCGGCTAGGACGTCGCGACCGGCCATGATTTCAGGGATGGCTCGGCTTTGCACGGGCGTAGGGGTGGTGTATCCGCGTTCCGTAATGGCGCGGACGAGTTCGGGCAAAAGCCCGAGAGATTCAAATGACATGATGATTCCGTGCCTGCCTGCGGGAAATAACCCGATCCGGTAAGGCGGCAGTAAGGTCGAGTTTAAGAAGGCGTTGCGCCTGAGTGACTCGATATGAACGGGCTGACCGGACAGTAGCCTGTTAGTGCGGCGCGGATGGTACAGCAAGGCGCGTGGTCTGTCCGGACTGGTTTGGCGTACAGACCGCACTCAGGCAATGTCCCATACCAGCGTACAGAGCAATACCCCAGACCGGATCCCACACCTTGGCGATGAGCCGTGGCAGAGGAGGTTTTTTGCTTCGCCAGCTTCGATTAGGGCGTCCCAGCGTGATCGACTACACACTCCCACCACGCCGAGAGCCTCCCCCTGCAGGTCGCGAGCTTCGATCCTGCTACACTTCTTTGGGTAAATATTGGACATATGCTGGGCGTAGTCCAGGAGCACGTCATGTCGCGAATCGCATTGAAAACAGCCCGTTACACCGTCCAAGCCGCCTTCTGCATAGGCGCGTTGTGGGCCGTGACCGCCGGCGCCGATGTTTTCAAGTTCACGGACGAGAAGGGCAACGTGCAATACACGGATCGCCCGCTAAAACTGCCGGCGGAGCGGTTGAGCATCCAATCGCAAAGAACCGATGTCGTGGCGCTCGATGCGCGCGTTGCCGAGGATTTCAAGGCCACCGAAGCGCGAGAGACTGAACGTAAGAAATTAGATACGGCAGCAACCGAGAAGAAGAAAGCTGCCGATGCGAATGCGGCCGGTAAAGTCGAAGCGTGCAACAAGGCGCGAGAAGACTATCGAATTCGCTCGACGAACTTCCGCTTATACGAAGAGCAAGCGGGCGGTGAACGCCGCTATTTGAATTCCGCCGAAATCGACGCGACGCGCGATGCGGCCAAGAAAGCCATGGAAGATCTTTGCGCCGGTCTGTGACGCGCGCTTTCGAATCACACAGTGTGAATCTCAAAACAGGACGCGACGTAAAGCCTTGAGCACGCCGCTTCGTTCCGGATTTATCGGTCTCGGCGCCATGGGCGTCGGCATGTCGCGCAATCTCCATCTGCGCGGTCTATTGCAGGGTGTTTGGAATCGCACGCAGTCGCGCGCCATAGCGGCCGCACAAGAACTCGGTGTAGACGCGGCGGCATCGGCTGGCGAGCTGGCCGCACAATGCGATTGCGTCGTGCTTTGCGTCGCGGCGGACGATGATGTTTTAGAAGTCGTGAATGCCATTGCTTCGCGACTTGCGAGAGGCTCCATCGTCATCGATTGTTCGACTGTTAGCGCGGATACCGCTAAGAGCGCAGCCACGTTACTTGCGGAGCGCGGCGTACAGTTTCTCGATGCGCCTGTCAGCGGCGGCGTCGAAGGCGCAAATAGAGGAACGCTCGCCATCATGGTTGGCGGCGATGAGCAAACTTTTCTCGCTGCCAAACCTGTGCTCGATGCGATGGGTTCGACCGTGACTCACTTCGGTCCGACCGGCTCGGGACAGGCCGCCAAAGCTACGAATCAAATCATGTGCGCCGGGATCATGCAGGCGGTCAGTGAAGCGATGGCATTCGCAAAGGCGGAAGGGTTACCGCTCGACAAGTTGATCGACACACTCGGCAAAGGCGCGGGCTCAAGTTGGTATTTTGTGAATCGCGCGCCGAATATCGTGCGCGGAGCGTACCCACCCGGATTTCGAGTGCGCTTGCACGCAAAAGATCTACGCATTTGTCACGACATGGCTGAACGGTTTGGCGTGCAATTGCCGATCGTCGAGATGACGCTGTTGCACTATCGGCGGCTTATCGAACAGGGACATGGTGACGAAGATATCTCGACACTATTTCGCTTGAAAGACGCCTTATTCAACAAGAGCGCGGGCTCGCTTTAAGTCCGCAACCGCGTTTCGGGATCGATTGTGACCGACACGTCCAACGCCAATTCATTGCACCCGCGCACCGGCCTCTTCTTGCCGGATTTTTGCGCGCAGCGCAGCGCGCTGGCCGTCGTGTTGATCGCGGAACTCGTAGCATTGGTCATTACACTCGCGCGTGAGGCAATCACGAGTGATTTTTGGCTCGACTTGGCCGCGATTTCCATGTTTCTGCTATGGATCGGCTTGGGCTGCGCGATGGTTCTTTGTCGCGCGAGTCGCTCGTTGGCCTCGCTCCCTACAGTCAAAGCTACCAGTGTGGCTCTGGCGCTGATGATTTCGGTTGTTGCACTGGTCTCCGAGATTGTCTTTAGGTTGGGCGACTATTTCACCGGCGGCATGCCGTCGGTGCTCGAAGTGTTTCCTGTCAATCACGGGAATTTTCTGCTGCGTAACGTTGGCATTGGGTTCATCGTCTGTGCCGTCGCATTGCGCTATTTTTATGTGACGGCGGAGTGGCGACGCACTGTGGAATCCGAGGCGCAAGCACGCATTCGGGCGCTGCAAGCTCGCATCCGGCCGCATTTCCTGTTCAATAGCATGAACACGATCGCCGCACTGACGCGCAGCAATCCGGAGCAGGCTGAGCAGGCTGTCGAAGATCTTGCCGATCTATTTCGCGCTAGTCTGAGCGATGCCCGGCAACGCATTACTCTGCGTGAGGAATTGGAAATCGCGCGCGTGTATCAACGCATCGAGCAGTTGCGATTGGGTGAGCGTCTGCACGTGGATTGGCAACTGGACAAAATTCCCGACGATGCAATGGTGCCGAGTTTGCTGTTGCAGCCACTGCTTGAAAACGCGATCTATCATGGGATCGAGTTGCTGCCGAAAGGCGGTGAAGTGACGGTCAGCGTGCGAATTATCGACAAGTCGATTCGTCTCGTGGTCAGCAATCCCTTGGCGCGCGCCGTTACCGAGCAACGCACGGGCAATCGTCTGGCACTGGATAACATTGCGCAGCGGCTGGAACTTGCCTGGCCGGGTGCCGCCCATGTAAACGTCGAGAGTCTCGCCGATCGCTATACCGTGTCGCTCCAGTTCCCTTACAGTCAGCGCGCCGAATTATGAAGCTCTTATGCGAATACTGATCGTCGACGACGAGCAACCGGCCCGCGAGCGATTGCGGCGGCTGCTCGGTGAAATCTCGGATTGCGAAGTCTGCGGCGAGGCCGGCAATGGCAACGACGCTTTAACGGCATGCGCGAGCTTGAAACCGGATGTCGTGCTGCTTGATGTGCGAATGCCGGGTCTGTGGGGCATCGAAGTCGCACAACATTTGTCGACCCTTACGGAAGCGCCTGCGATCATCTTTACGACGGCCTATGGCGATCACGCGGTCGACGCCTTCGATGCACATGCCATTGGCTACTTGTTGAAGCCTATTCGTAAGGAAAAACTCGCGCGTGCGCTCACGCATGCGAGTCGCATCTCGGCGCCGCGCTTGATGCAAGCAACGCGCGCCGCGAGTATCGAGCATCGGCGCGAACATGTTTGCGCCCGTCTAGGTGAGCAGCTGCGTCTGATCCCGATCGACGACATCTGCTATTTTTTTGCCGATCAAAAGTACGTGACCGTGCATCACAAGAATGGCGAAGACCTGATCGATGAGCCGCTCAAGGAATTAGGCCAGGAGTTCGCCGCCGACTTCATTCGCATCCACAGAAACGCGCTAGTGGCGGAGAAACACATTGCAGCAGTGGAGCGCGGCACGGATGGGCAGTACTCAGTGCGTATTCGCGAACGCGACGTGTTGTTATCGGTAAGCCGGCGTCACGCCGCAGAGTTGCTCCGCCGCGTGCGTGGCGGTGAATGATTCGGCTTGATAGACAGGTCGATTAGATGGTCTAAGCCCGATTTCGAACCAACGAGTAAACGCGCTTGGCGGCGCCCAATAAGAAAGCGCCTTGACTGAACCACCGCACAATGCGCCACGGTCCGAGTGTGAGGGTTGCACCAATCGCCGCGACGGACACCAAGGGATTCCTGATCACGGCGCTGGCGATGGAGATAATCCGATCCGCGCTGCTCAATCGCGATTCCAATTCATTGCCTATCGCCGCGATCTGCTCTCGTTGGGCGGCGGAACGAGCTTGTAGGGCCAAGCGGCGTTGCGCCAGTTCGTCGCTGCGGTTCTTGGGTTGCATATTAATGCCGCGAGCGCAGCGATTCGCTGTCCTTCGCGAGTTCCGTCAACGTGCCATCGAGAAAACGCGGCCGTGAATTCATCTTGGAGATCAAAAAGCCCACCGCGACGATGGCAAATAGCATGAATGCGGACGTCACGAGCACGGCTGCTAGCACACGATTCGTTTCCCAATAAACAAAGACTATCGTCAGGCCACCCATAAATAACGCAATCATCGTCGACAGCAGCGCGATGAAGGCCCAGACAACCAGGCCGGCGGCCCGCTGAACTTCCTCTTGCAGCTCAGTGGTCAGCAGCTCGAGACGCGTTTGCGCGACGCTCATCAACGTCGCGGCCAAGTTGGTCACAGACTTGAAGAGTCCGCCGATCGCACCTAGCGGACGAGCGGCATCCGGGTGCTCTTCGTCCGCCTGCACGCCTTCCGTCATGAACGACGTCCGACTAGCAATCCCACCAACAAGCCGACACCGGCGGCGACGCCGACAGCTTGCCAAGGATTATTGCGGACGTACTTGTCCGCGGCTTCCGTCATTTCCTTTGCTTGCGCTATGACTTCGTCCTCCATTCCTGCAAGACGAACGCGCGCATTGCGCAGCGTGCCTTCGGCGCGGGCGCGCACTTCTTGCGCTTTGTCGCCGGCGAATCCTGCCGTGTCGCGCAGCAACACTTCGGTGTCGCGCACCACGGCTTGCAAGTCGGCCATTAATCTCTCGGCATTGGGTTTATCTGCAGCGGCGTCGGGCATGGGAGTTTCCAATAGTAAGGTGATGCGTTGAATTTCAGAGGAGTCTCCAACGACGCGAGCGCCCAGGGTAGTCGTCGATGGGCGAGATGGGCAAGCGCACAATACATCGCCAGACACATCGCCTTCCTAGGTAATGCGGGTTAGCATTGCTATTTCAAGCCTTTACCCATTCTCACTTAGGCCCATCTCGGGCCACTCTCGGGCCACTCAGCACGCCATGGATTCCACTACGCCTCCTGCTCAACCGCCCAAGCCAGATACGTCCGGCCGGGCGGCGGAATCTATGAAAACGTCTGAACCGACCACGGCCGCTGCGGAGTCCTCGACAAGTAAACCCGCGCAAATCGATTCGGTTCCCGCGGCACTCGAGGTTTCACCAAAGAGCGGCAGGGGCGGCAGTGAGGCCGGCTCCGACTGCCAGGGTACAAATGCCACTCCGGCCATCTCGAACGACATCTTTTACGCCCGCGTGTTTGCGGTGGTGGCAACCGCCATCCTCGGGTTGGCGCTCTATGAAATCGTGGCGCCCTTCTTCGGCCCATTGATCTGGTCGCTATTCCTCGCGTTCCTACTGCACCCTGTGCAAGTGCGCCTCAAGCGGCGGTTGGGTAACCGCGAAAACTTGTCCGCCGGCCTGCTGACGTTTGCCGCTTTCGTCATGCTGATCGGTCCGTTGACGGCCATCAGCACCGCCTTTGCGGCTCAAGCAGGCGACCTCGTTCAATGGGTTCAGGCGACACTCGCGAAGCAGACGCGCCAGGAATGGTTGGTGGCAGACGCACCGGTAATCGGTCCGGCGCTCGACTGGATGCGCGATACCTTCGGCATACGTACCGGCCAAATTCAAGAATGGATCCAGCAAGGCACGCAACACCTGCCGCAGTTCTTGGCAGGGATGAGCGGGAAGATATTCCTAGGCGCGTTGAACACCGTCTTCGCGTTCGTGATCATGTTGTTCATGTTCTTTTTCTTGGTGCGCGATGGAGCGAACATCGTCAACCTGTTACGCGACCTGATTCCAATGAAGCCGGCGCGACGCCAGCAGCTCGTCGATCATGTCGCCAACGTCACGCGGGCCGTTGTCTTCGGCACCGGCCTCACGGTCTTGGTGCAAGGCGCGTTGGTCGGCATCGCTTTCCTCATAACCGGGTTGAGCGGACCTCTAGTCTTTGGTGTACTGGCGGCATTTCTCGCCTTGCTACCTTTCGGCGGCACCGCGCTCGTGTGGATTCCCGCCACGTTGCTGCTCGCAAGCCAAGACAATTGGGGTATGGCCATCGTGATGTTGGTCATTGGTCTCGTGTCCTCCTCGATCGACAATGTGCTGCGGCCTCTGTTGATCTCGGGTCGCGCCGAAGTCGATACTCTATCGGTGTTTATCGGCGTGCTGGGCGGCGCTGCCGCTTTCGGTCCTATCGGTATTTTTTTGGGGCCGGTCATCATCTCTCTCATCATCGCGTTGATTCAATTCGGCCGTGAACAACGCGCTGCCGTCTAATGGCCGTTCGAATTCTTCTTTGTCCGTCCATCTTCCGTCCGTAGTTAATCGTTCATGACCACTCTTCGCATCGCAACCCGTCAAAGCAAGCTCGCCCTTTGGCAAGCCGAACATGTCGCAGCCTCGTTGCGCGCGGCGCATCCCTCTTTGCAGGTCGAGTTGGTCAAGATGACCACGCAGGGCGATCGAGTTCTCGATCGTCCGCTCGCCGAGATCGGCGGCAAAGGGCTTTTCATCAAAGAATTGGAAGTTGCCTTAGCGGAGGGTCGTGCGGATATCGCAGTGCATTCCATGAAAGACGTGCCGAGCGAATTGCCGCCTGGCATGTTGTTGGCCGCGATGCTGCCTAGGGCGGATGCGCGCGACGCCTTTGTATCGACGCACTACCCCGCATTCGATGCGCTTCCTCAGGGCGCGCGGGTCGGTACCTCCAGCCTCCGTCGGCAATGCCAGATTCGTGCTGTCCGCGGCGACCTGCAATTGATCCCTTTGCGTGGCAATGTCGACACGCGTCTGCGCAAATTGGAAGAAGGCGAGTTCGACGCAATTATTTTGGCTAGCGCCGGACTAATTCGGTTAGGTCTAGGCGATCGCATCAAGCAGTTTTTATCCGTCGAACAATCGTTGCCCGCAGTGGGTCAAGGCATCATCGGCATCGAATGTCGCTCCGAGGATTTCGCGAGTCAGGAGTACGTGCGCATACTGAACGACCTCGACGCGAATAGCTGTATTGCCGCTGAGCGCGCGTTTGCGCTGCGTCTAGAAGGTAGTTGCCAATCGCCGATCGGCGGATTTGCCGAATTGTCCGGGGTGAACCTCAAGCTGCATGGCTTGGTTGCATCGATCGATGGCGCGGAGGTCTATCGCGACACCCTCATCGGTCCGCGCAAAAACGCCGTCGAACTAGGACGAATGTTGGCCGAGCGAATTTTGTTCGCCGGTGCGGACCGACTGCTGCGCGAGTTTCGCGCGCAGGCGGCGCATCAATCGCTGCCGCCGCCGAGCGGAGAGCATCGTTGATCCCGTTTCCCATCGCGTCGCTAACCGGTATCACCGTGCTGGTGACACGGCCGCAACCCCAAGCGCAAGTGTTGTGCGAGCGCATCGTCGCGCAGGGCGGCGCGGCCATTGCTCTGTCGGCCATTGCGATTGAGCCGGTGCATGGCGATGCGCCCTCACAAGAATTCGATTGGTGGATTTTCATCAGCGCCAATGCCGTACAGCATGGCTGGTCCCGGCTGCCGTTGAATTCGCAAACGCGAGTGGCCGCAATCGGGAAAGCGACGGCCAGCGCGCTCGCGAGACGAGACGTGAGTCCCGACGCCGTTCCCGAAAGCGGCTCGACGAGCGAGGCTTTGCTTGCGCATCCGGCCTTCAGCGATGTTGCGGGCAAGCGTGTGCTGATCGTCAAAGGCGAGGGCGGCCGCGAGCAATTGCTCGAGACTCTGACTGCGCGTGGGGCGCAAGTGTCGACGTTCGATGTTTACAGACGCTGTCGGCCTATCGTCGATGCCGCATCGTTGGATGAGGTGCAGCGCCGATGGATGGACGAAGGGGTCGATATCGTGACGCTGACCAGCGTCGAGACCCTTCGGAATTTACAGGCATTGCTGCCCGCGGCATGCCAAGACCTGCTGGCTACCGCCGCGTTCGTGGCGCCTAGTCAGCGAATCATCGATGCGGCGCGAGCAGTGGGCCTGCGCGGCGATGGGTGCCTGGCCAAGGACGCCGATGACGATGCGGTCGTCGGTGCAATTGCCGCATGGCATGCTCGGGCGCGATAATGCGTCCCTTATGACCGAGGCATCCGTCCCCACCCACTCGCACCGCGTCACTTTGTTGTTGGCAGTGGTGGCGCTGCTCGTCGCGGCCTATGGCGTTTGGCGCGGCGATGTCATTCGCGACCGCGAAGTCACAACGCGCGAGCGCGTGACACAACTCGAACTCGGTCATTCCGCGTTACGCACGGAGCTCACGTCGCTCACGGAACGTGCGAACAAGGAGCGCGCCGCGTCGCAGGCTCAGTTGCAGCAACTCATCGAGTTGCCGCAGCAAGTGAAGGATTTGACCGCCGCGCATGAAGACCTGCGCAGTCGCACCGAGCGGCCGCAGCGAGCCTGGGGCCGCGCCGAGGCGCTCTATCTGGTCGAGCTGGCCGAGCGCCGACTGACCTTCGATCGCGATATTGCAACTGCAATCAGTGCGCTGGAATCCGCCGATACGCGTCTAGCTGCGTTACGCGACGGGTCTCTGACTCCAATTCGCGAACGCATTGCTCGCGATTTACAAATGCTGCGTGCCGTGCCGGATCCGGATCGCAGCGGATTGGCCGCGCGACTGGCCGCAGTCGAATCGCAAATCGAGTCGCTGCCGCTCAAGGGCGTGATCGTCGGTCAGCGGGTGACACGCGGTGTGTCGGCAGAAGAGCAGTCGATTTTTGCGCGCGCGGCCGATGCCTTTAAGGCGATGTTTAGACGCCTGTTCGCAGTGCATCGCCTCGATGGTGAGAATGCGCAAATCGTGACGTTAGAGAGCCAAACGTTACGCCGGCAGCATCTGATCCTACTGGCCCATGATGCTAGGCACGCGGTCGTGCGCAGCGATGCGGCAGCGTATCGCCGTTCGTTGGCGGCCATGCGGACGTGGTTGGATAAGTATTTCGAGAAAGAAGCGAGCGTCGAGGCGGCCAAGCAAGAAGTAATAGCGCTCGAGTCTGTCGAGATTGCACCCACACTACCCGATGTGTCGGCGACGGTGCGATTGCTCAGACGGGTAACGCCTGCGCAAGGTCTGCAGTAGCATGAAGCGCAAGCTGTACGTCGTGCTCGCGCTGTTGGCGGTGGCGCTGTTGGCGCAGCTATTCTTCGACGAGGCTGGATACGTTGCCATCCAGACCGGCGGAATACTGATCGAAATGTCGCTGCCGGGCGCGATTCTCACATCGATCGCGTTGTATTTTGCGGTACGAGGGATTGCCAAAATACTGCGCGCTCCCGCCTTGATGAGACTGGCGGCCGAGAACCGCAAGCGCGAGCGAGCGCGTCGCAGCCTCGTACAAGGATTGTTAGAACTCTCCGCGGGCAAATGGGCGCAAGCGGAAACGACACTTACCGCGCGCGTGCATGAATCGAGCTCGCCCGTCGCTCATTACCTAGCCGCCGCGCGTGCAGCGGAGTTGCTCGGCGCACGCGCGCGGTGCGATCAGTGGTTATCGCAAGCGCTGCAAGCGGATCCGGATAACCCAGCTCCGGCGATGATTACTCAGGCGGAGCTGTATCTGAAACGCAACCAGCTTCAGCAAGCGCTTGGCGTCGTGAGAGATCTGCACGCGCGCGACCCGCGCAACGAGCGAGCGCTCGAGTTGCTGGCTCGCATCTATCGCCAAACCGGCGATTGGCGACAACTCGAAGACCTGATTCCGAAGTTCCGGCAAATCACTGGGCCGGATCGCGGTTTGATCGAAGACGTGGAAGCGCAAATCGCGCTCGATCGGCTGAAAGCAGTCGGTAACGATGGCAAGCAGTTGGCAACCGTTTGGTCGCAATTGCCAACGCCAGTTGCAAAGCGCACGGATGTGATCGTGGCGTACGCACGTGCCGCCATCGGTTGCCGACAATTTCATCTCGCGGAGAAGTCTTTGCGCGAAGTGCTCGCTAGCCAGTGGGATGAAACCGCGGTCCTCGCGTATGGTGAAGTCGAAGATCCGGAGCCTCTGGATGTGCTGGATCGCGCTGAATCGTGGTTGCCGGAGCATCCACTCGATGCAAATCTGTTGTTGACGTGCGCGCGGCTGGCGATTCGTGCTGAACTCTACGGAAAAGCCCGCAGTTATCTTGAAGCCAGTCTCGGTACGCGACCGCGGCTTGAGACGTATCAGCTCATTGCCAGCCTTGCCGAGCAGCTCGGCGAGCGAGAGCGCGCGTTCAAAGTGCTGAACGATGCCGTTAACTATGCAGTCGGACGCAAAGCGAACTTGCCAAAAGTGCGCGCACGCCGGGTAGAGCGTCGACAAAACGATCGGCGTCAGCGGTAGCCTTGTGCCGGCGCCCAAACCACGAGCTCTCCTCATCGGGTGCGGTTACACCGGCATTCGCTTGGCCAGAGCGTTGCTCAAGGATCACGATGTGGTGGCGTGGGTTCGCACCGACGCCACCCGTGACACGCTAACGTCGCAAGGCATTCCCGCCATTGCTTACGACCTAGACGCCGCGACGGGCGAGACATGGCCGCTGAGCAGAGACGAAGTCGACGGCACGCGGTTGTTCTATTTAGCGCCGCCACCGAATAGAGGGGTCAGCGATGCGCGACTCGACAAGTTCCTGCGCTATCTAAAAGGCAATCCCGAATCCTTCGTCTACATCAGTACGACTGGTGTGTATGGCAATACGAACGGTGAGCTCGTCGACGAAAGCACGCCGGTCAATCCGCAAACTGATCGCGCGCAACGACGCATGAGCGCCGAACATATGACGCGTATTTGGTGTGTGGAGAATCACGCGCGCCGCGTTGTGTTGCGCGTGCCGGGTATTTACGGGCCTGGCCGCATTCCCATTGCTCGTTTGGAGCGGGGCGAGCCCTTTGTCCAAATCGACGAAGCAGGTGTGACGAATCGCATCCATGTCGATGATTTGGTCAGCGTCTGCGTCGCTGTGGCACAGAACGGCGAGGCACGCGGCGTCTATAACGCGAGCGACGGCAATAGCTTATCGTCGACGGAATTCATGCGCCGAGTCGCCAAAATCGGAATGCTGCCGATGCCGGTCGAGATTTCTTTCGAAGAAGCGCGACTCACGCTCAGCGCCGAGCGGCTGTCGTTCCTGGACGAATCGCGCCGAGTCAGCAATCGTCGATTGTTGTTGGAGCTGGGCATCACGCTGCAATATGCAGACGTCGAAGCAGGCATTCGCGCAAGCTTGTGACAACCCTGTGTAGCCTATGTTGATCTTTCTTCTGACCGGCGTAGCGTTCATCTTCACTCTGGTCCTGACGGCAATTGCCGCATCTTTTGTCGTGTTCCTTTTGGTTGGCCCGCATGGCGGCGTATTGCCGGCCTCGTTCCATAAACCTGCGCTATTTCTTGCCTGGGCCGTTGTGTTGACGGCGCCATTCATCAGCGCGCGGTGGATGTGGCGCTGTCTCACCAAGATGGTGGCGAATAAAACCCCCACTATGTCATGACAGCAGTGTGCGTTGGACGAGCCATGAGATGCCCGCAGCGCCCATTGCGATCGAGCCTGCCAGGATCGCCCGATCCTTAATCGGCGGCGAACCGCGCCACAAGAAGAGCAGCGGAAAGACCGCCGCCACCACTGCCAACTGACCGAGCTCGACACCGAAGTTGAACCCAATGAGCGGAATGACGCGCGTCGTCGACGTTGTGATGTCCGCCAAGGCGGATGCAAATCCCAATCCGTGGATAAGTCCGAACCCAAAGGCCATCGCTGCGCCGTAGCGAGTGGCGACGTTGGCTATGTTCGCGAGTGCCGCGACGACGATAGACGCGGCGATGAGTGCTTCAACCCAGCGAGCAGAAAAGTGCAGCAGGCCGAGCGTCGCGCAGATGAGCGTGATCGAATGGGCCGCCGTAAACGCGGTGACAACTTTTAGAATGCTCGTCACCCGTGGCCAAATGTGAGGCTGTTCATCGAGCGTCGTCGCGCGGGCAAGCGGCAACAAAAGCAGCATCAGAAAGGCAAGATGATCGAAACCGATCCAGATATGCCACGCTCCTTGGCCCACAAAACGTGCGAAATCTTGCCAGGCTCCCGCAGGTTCGGCTGTCGACCAGTGTCTGGTCGTGCTGGTGAGTACGCTCACGGCACCGTCTCCTCCGCTTTGCTCGTCATTTGCAACGGCAAGCAACGTACGGTGGCTGTCGTCTATCTCGAAGAAGAGATCCGATTGCACGGCTAACGCACCGTTGGACCCGCAAGCTGCGGTCGTCGACAGTACTGCGTAGAGTTCATCTGTGTGCTGATCGAGCGCGATATCCGAATCGCCTAACGCACACTGGTGCCCGCCCCGTGAAAGTCCGAATTTTCTGCCGATGTATGTAACCAACGCTGGTGTGCTCGAATTGACTTCGCCCCAAGTGATGCGGCCATCGCCATTCGCGTCCAATCCCACGGCAAATTCAATGTCGCGAATACTCAGCTCGACTCGAACGGCCACTTCGCTGTCCGAACCGGCCGGGTCGATATGAAGATAACTTGTGCCTACCGCGTGCGCATGGGCTGACGTAATGCTGCAAAGCGCGGTGACTATCGCGAACACCATCGACACATCCCGGAACCACGAATGTCGTGACCAAGACGCAGTGCTCGTATTCATAGTGCGAAACTTCGATCTTCGAAGCGTAGGGCGTTTTGCCATTCGCGAACCCGTTGCAACGCGGCGGCGTTGCCGGCGGCACGTGCCGCAGCGACGAGCAAGCGGACATCAACTGGTTCGCGCTGCACTTCCCAATTCTTGAGTGCGGTGTGTAATGCAAGAGTTGGATCATTTAAGAGTTCAAGTTGACCACGCGCGAGTTCGCGCAGATGAAGTGTGATGCCGAGCCGCTCGCTGCGTTCGACGGCGGCGCGCCATTCAGCCAATGCAAGATCCGGCTTCGCGCCCACTTCCATTGCGCCCACTTTTTTTGCACTCAGTTGCTTCGCGCCCAATGCGCGGCGCAACAAGATCGGTTCTGAAGCGGGCAGAGCCGCAAGCAATTTCAGTGCCTCGTTCGGTCGCTGTGTATGCAAAAAAAGATCGCAGAGTTCAAGCCGCGAGACGAGGTCATTGGAATCCTGAGTCAGCGCTTTACGCAGCCATTGCTCGGCCTCCTCTTCCTTGCCGCTGCGCTGCGCCATATCGGCGGCGACACCCCATGCCCAGGCGACTTGGGTGTCACGCCGCCCTGGAGGGATTTGCTGCAGCATCGTACTGACCAACCGATAGCTTTCATCCAGCTTGCCGCTGCTGCTGTGGGCGTGTGCGAGGCAAATCGTCGCGGCGAACGGCTCGCGTAAAGAGAATAACTTTTGACAGTCTTGCAGGGCGGCGTGCGGCTCGCCTTGCGTCATGTGCAGCGCGGCGCGCATCAGCCGGGCAGTTAATTGATTGGGATCGCGCACCAATAGGCCATCGAGGATGATTCGAGCCTCATTGAAGCGATGTTGATGCTGTGCGATGTCCGCTCTCAGCAGGACCACCTCGAGCGGCGCTTGAGCGTCCTGTTGCCAACGCTGCAAAGCCGCGGAGGCGTATCCGAAATATCGTTCGTCATGGTGTGCGCGTCCCAGCGCGACAAATTCTCTTGCCAGCTCGATCGCTCCCGCTTTGTTGTTCTGCAAATTGGCGGCGCGCCGTTTCGCACTGGCTTGCTGTTGAGATGCATCGAGCTCAAGCAAGAGAGTGTCGGGCGACTCGGGCTTGTAGGGCGCGGCCTTTGTGTTTGCGGCAAAGCCCATCCAGACAATTAAGGTCAACACGGCGGCGCTCGCGCGCCGCCGTGTGCCCATCAGTTCATTAAACCGATTCATCGTCATCGCTCGTTCAAGTGTCCGAGTCGGGCGGCACGACAACCGGTTGCGCCGGCGGAATCACTTCCGCAAACACATCCGGAATTTCGTTCCCCGAGTGATCGAACACGAGGTTGTCCATCACTTCCGGCAAGGCGCCGTCGTCCTCGCCTTTGGCGAGTACGCCGCCTTTCAACCATGCGGTGAAGTTCTCGGCCTTAGGCGCAGTCGGATCCGGCTGAGTCGGAGTGGTGGTCTGCGTGGGCGGCGCTTCAGCAGTTTCAGTGCCGCCACCGCTACACCCGGCCGCGACCAAGGCCGCGGAGAGGGCGTTCAGCAATACGAGTTTGCGTATGTTCATGATGACCTCCGCTCAAGGCGCCGCTACGAACGGAAACGGCGAACCCGGGATCGGCGTTACCAGATAGGGGAACTCGTTGCTGAAGTTAGCGGAGCTGATCGGTGCGCCATCGGTGAGCGGCGCATTGCCCACCGGCGCGTTCTCGGGCCTGCAAGTCACGCCAGGCACTTTGGCTAGTTCACCATTCAGGCCCAAGGGCAGCATCAAATGACACAACGCGCCCATCGCAACGCGCAGCTCGATGTCGACGACGTCATCGCCGGGACGGCGACCGTTCGGAAAGCCCGCAAAATCTAGGCCGGCAACGCCGAACGAGCTTTGCTGGTCTTTGGGAGTGACCGGGATACCGGTGTTCAAGCGCAGCATTTCCGAAGGCGTTACTTTTTTCAGGCTGTTCACGCCGGGGAAGCCGGTCAGGAACGTTGCCTGTAAGTCCGCGCGCGGGTAATTGTTCGGCGCCAAGTTATCGATCTGCGCCCCCAGCACGTTGTTGATAGTGTCCTTGAACAACAAGCTAATGATTGTCGGTAGCGAAGGACGACTGACATACGTCGAAAACTGACTGTCGTTCTTAGGTTCCGTGGCGGAATAGCGATCCTTATCCGGCAACCCCACGATCACTTCGTTGAACAGCGGCATACCGAGGCGCGAGACCTGCGTCCAAGGACCGCCGCTGATATCCGGTGTCTCGAACGTTGCAAACGGATTCAGTACTCGGCCTTGGCGCAGACTCGCCGAGGTCCAACCGCCGATGTTGCCGTTGCCATTGCCAACTAGGCAGCTCTTGTGCACCTCGACCGCCAGCGTCGTGATGTTTTTGAAACGGATATCGTCGTTGCGAACGTCTTGAGCAATGCCTAGGCCCCCAGGCAGGAAGCCCACTTCCAGTGGAATGATGTTGATCAGATCGAATACCTCGCCGAGATTCACGACGAAGCTTTCCTTGCGCTGACCCACGAATACGTTTGCCGGATATCCGCAACCGTCGAAAGTGAACGAGTGGATGAACGATTTTGCGTAGGCTTCGTAGCCGGCAACGCTGCCGAACGTCTTCGTACCGACGAAGTCGTAGGGTTTGCCGAACTTCGTGTTGCCGTTGACGCCGACCGCATGAAACGTTCGCACCTTGTTGCGTGACTCATCGCGTCGATCGCCTCGAATGATGTCGAGTTCAAACGATTCGCGGACGTTGAGTGCCGCATTGCCATTCGCGCCACCTACCGGGCCGATGTTTTTCAGCGGCACCGGAATGTCTTGTTCCTTGCCCTTCGGTCCGACAGGCACGGCCAATCCGCGGCCGTTCAGCGCCAAGTCGTTGTCGAAGTCGAATTGGAATGTCAGGTCTTCGCGGGCGTCGCCATCGCTGTCGATGTGAAGCTCGTAGATCGCATCCTGATCGAGCGAAAAATAATTTGGACCGCCGTATGAATCTTGCAGCGGCAGATAGTTCGCAATCACCGTGACGTAGTCGGCTCGAGCCGGGTCATAGCTCATGAACATATAAAAGTCGGTGGAATCGACCATCGGCGTCCGCGATACGGCGGGCGCTTCTCGGTGGCTCGACGCCATGGCTGCAAAAGGCAACAGTGTGGCTGTGCCTACGGCGACAGTCGTGCCGACTATGGCCTTGCGAATAATATTTCTCATGTAAGTCTCCTCGTAAATCCCCGGTCCATTGCTGGACATATGATGTTGTTCGAGGGGTACTACGGCGGTGCGCAGTGCTTGGATGCGCCGCCTGCGGATTTTCTTTCGACCATATCCATATGAAATGTCTCGGGAATCGTTACACGGCGCGGATCGATTTTCGGCGTAATGCATCCGTGTACGCGTGCGCTCCGTATAAGGTGTAAGTCAGGGTCGAAATGAGATGAATGCTTCCCTACAAATGAAGACGGATACCGGCGAAGACGGGCAGATTGAAGCCTTGCTTGGCCGCTGTGCGCTACGCGACAGCAAGGCGTTGAGCGAGTTGTATCGTTTGACGTCGCCGCAGTTGCTCGGTGTGTTGCTCAAGCTTTTGCGTCGTCGTGCGCTGGCCGAAGAAGCGCTGCAGGACGTGATGGTGCGCGTGTGGCAACGAGCGAGTCAGTTTGAGGCCTATCGCGGACGCGGCATGGCATGGCTGGTGTCGGTGGCGCGTAATCGAGCGATCGACTTGCTTCGCAGTCAGCGTACGCATCTCTCGCTAGAAGATTCGCCGGCACATGAAATTGCGGACGACTCCGGTCACGACAATTTGGAAATGTCGGCCACCGATAAGATGCGCAGCGCGCTGGATCGTTGCCTGGGCGGCTTGAGCACGGAGCAGCGTCAATGCATTACGCTCGCTTACGTCAATGGGTTTTCACACGACGAGATCTCGCGCTTGGTTGGCAGTCCCTTAGGCACCGTTAAAAGTTGGGTACGCCGCGGACTCACCAGTCTCAAGCGGTGCATGGAATCATGAAGTACGCAGATCGCGAATTGTTGGATCAACTTGCCGCCGCCTATGTCGTCGGGTCGATGCCGGGTCGAACGCGAAAGCGTTTCGAGCGAATCTGCACGACCAATCCTATCGCCCGCGCTGCTGTGAAGCGGTGGGAGGATCGAATGCATGGTCTGGTTGCAAACGTAAAAGCCGAACAACCGTCGCCGCAAGTCTGGGCAGGCATCGAGAAGCGACTGGGCTTCGCCGGCGCTACAAAGGAATCTGGGTCGATGTGGATCTGGCTCAGGTCGCGCTGGAGCGCCACAGCACTTGCCGCGCTGACCGCCTTAGCGATCGGTGTTGGCGTATACCTGAATCAGCCACAGCCGTTAGCCGCGCAGCAGATCGCGGCATTCAATGCACCTCAGCGCGGCGACATCTGGCGTGTGAGGTCCACAAAACAAGGCGACAAACTCGTGGTCGAGGCGACCAACCGTGTGATGCCTGACGATCAGCATGAATACGAGTTGTGGGCGCTGCCGGAAGGCGGCGCACCCGTGTCGCTAGGCTTGTTGCCGAAGAACGGCGTCGCAACGCTGGCGCTAAACGGAGCGCAACGCGCGGCGCTCGGCGGCGCCAGCAAAATTGCGGTGAGCTTGGAACCGCTTGGCGGCTCGCCCACTGGCGCCCCGACAGGACCCGTGCTGCATGTGGCGGAGGTGACGAGGCTGAGCTAAGGCGCAGGCGCCCGCGCTAGGGGTTAGTCGTTAGCCGTTAGGAGTTAGCCAGACGGACTAAGAATCGTATGACGCGTAGCATGAGCCGTGGGTCGGCGCTGAGTCTTCGAAGCCCAACATCTATCTACACGTTGGTGTTGGGCTTCGAAGACTCAGCGCCAACCTACTAGCTAGGGCGCGCGTGTGCGCGCCAGTCACTAGGTAGTAGTCGCTAGGCTCCGGCCGGACGAAGAGGGCGCGTACCCACGCAGGTCGTTGGTGGGTTAGCCAGAGCTGCAGATCTCTAATCTGGCTAACGACTAACCCCTAACGACTTCAATGTCTCATTTCACTGCACCAAAATCGCAAATCCCGCCCGAACCTGCGAATCCAACTTACGGTTGTAGTCGATCAGGCTTTCGCCATAGCCATTGAAGTATTGGATGAGCAACCAGCCGTTCATTTGATCGGCTGTGATCGCACGAAACGGTACGGCAACATTCAATTCCACACTGCCGTGCTGTCCGCGTGTACCGCGGCGTAGTGTGGTCCACACATTCCAATCCTGATTGCCGGT
>Ga0193752_1000516_pt1 | contig 36797 bp, 31 predicted proteins | sample H1c1metaG_FD_144924 | JGI IMG/M metagenome (GOLD analysis project Ga0193752, IMG submission 144924) | Soil microbial communities from a riparian zone of the East river system, Colorado, United States - H1c1 | ecosystem: Environmental > Terrestrial > Soil > Riparian zone | place: USA: East River... | reverse complement strand
TTTCGGGATCAGAGGCTCCAGAATCGCCCATTGTTCGTCACTCAGTTCTTCTCGTTTAGCCATGCAAAAAAGTTAGCATGACTATCACGAAAAGTACAGAACATCATTTATGAAATGACTTCTAGTTGATACAAAATGACTTCGCAAATGGCGCCCGCCAACAGGGCGCCGGTCCTGTACCTGTGATTGAGGAAGTTCAGCAAATAGTCGTTGTATAGGTCTGCGATAACTTTCGAGAAAGGCGTATCGTCTCGCGCGACCGCGAACTCATTAACCGGCTTAATCTTCGTTACCGTGGTAGGCAGGGGAATCGTCAGCGCGTGGAGGAATTTGCGAGGAACACGGACAAAAACCGACCCACTTGCGTTTCGCAAGAGATATTCGGTAACGGGATCTTGCGACAGATACCAAAGCAGGTAATGCGGCGTTACCTTATGTTCCGCTGCGAAGCCATTCACCAGAAGGGGCTCGGAGAATCCTCGATGAGGCGTGTCCTTGTCGAGAATCTTCAGGCGAAGCCGGCGGTCGCCCGACGCCATGACAACCAAACTCCCGGCTGACAGCGTGCTTCCTGCTTTAATCTTAAGGACTAGGGCGCCGAGCGGTACGCGTTTGCTTTTCGCGAACGTCGAATCTAGGTAGCTTTCAAGCATCCCCTATGATACCGCCATAACCTCATCGCTTGCTCATGCGGCAAAAACTAGGAGCGTTCACAGGAAAGGTGCACGGGTATCGTTCTCGATTTGCACATTCGTTTGACACACGTTTCCATTTTTCTGTGTACCCACGCCGGTGAATTTTCAACCTGTTTCTCTTGGCTTTTTTCCGAATCCAAGTGGGTCAGCGTTCGCCGAAATCTGGATCAAACGGATGCGCAACTCAACCCACTTGACCGTTTGACCGCACGCGGAGTGTCATCGGGTGTCCGTTCCTGCCGCCAGTACGCATTTCTCGCATTGGAAAACTGCCATTCAAACTGAATTCGTGGGTAATGGCCGGTGACCGGCGTAGATCCGTTACCGGCCATTTCTAGTCCTTTCGCGCCATTTCCGATATGATGACGACATCTGGGTTTCGCGTGGGCCGCCCCGAATGTTCCGAATACTCAGTGTCGATGGTGGTGGGGTTCGCGGATACCTCGCCGCAGCGATACTCGCGAACATCGAAAACTACCTTAACTCACTTACTGAGCAAGAAGTTCCACTTGGCCTGCGGTTCGATTTTATAGCCGGTACTTCGGCCGGCGGCTTGATCGCACTGGGGCTCGCGCGCGGCCGAACAGCCTTAGAAGTCAGAAATCTTTTCTCTTCCTTCGTCCCAAAGGTGTTCGGCGCCGATAATCGCCGCTCAAAACTCCGACGCATTCGGAACCCATTGTATGGTTCCGAACCTCTGGAGCACGCCCTCCGTGAGTTCTTCGGAACCGATAAGCTTAAAGACCTTGTAAGGGATACTTGCGTAACGTCGGTATCGCTAATCGATGCAAAGCCGCGTCTACATAAAACCGACTATTTGGCGCGTAATGCAGGGCGCTTGAATGAGTCTCTTGTGGACGTAGCCATGGCAACCACGGCGGCTCCCACATACTTAGCCGCACATTCTTCGGAATTCTCTGCAAACCTACTTGACGGTGGTTTGGCGGCCAACAACCCTTCGGTGATCGCCTACGTCGACGCTTTGCAATTTGAGCGTCCAAGCAAACGAGGGAACGCCGCGCCGACGAGTGACAAAGAGCTCATGTTGGTCTCGGTCGGTACAGGACAGCCGGGACCGCTTCCCTATAAATACGAAAATCTGACGAAGGGTGGCTGGCTTGATTGGCTTCGTGCGATTCATGAAGTTGTGCTGCTGAGCCAATCACAGTTGGTGCATCATCAAACGAAGTTTCTTGTGAAAGAGCGATACCTACGCATCGATCCTGTTTTAAATGCGCCGGTAAAACTGGATGACGCTAAGCACTTTGAAGACCTGCGAAACAAGGCCGACATTAATGTCCAGGTAGAGCAGTTTTTGAAGCAACACATGGGATAGGGCTTATGGGGATTCCAGAAACACAATTCGATACATGGGCAAAGCCTGGCGCGTCAACGACGGCCACGCAAACCTACAATTCCATTCAGATCGCACTCGCTGGAGGATCTTACCCGGACAAATGCAAGCCCGACATATATCTACAAGGCTCATATAGGAACGACACGAATATTTGGTCGGAAAGCGATGTCGATGTCGTTGTGGAAAATGGATGCGCGATGTTCTCCGATTTATCCGCATTATCTGCAGCCCAGAAGGCGGCATATGACGCCGCGTTCGAGAAGGCGACATACAATTGGACCGATTGTTACGACCATACGCTTGCGGCGCTTCACAAATATTACGGAACGGCCGCCGTTGTTACCGGCGCCAAGGCGATTGCGGTACAAACCCCATATAGAAAGGCCGATGTGGTAGTTGCGATCCAACATCGCAAATACTCTCAGTTCATCAGTATTGCGGCCCAGAAATATGTGAAGGGAATCGCAATCTGGTTAAAAGGGGAAAGCCGCTACTTAACGAATTTTCCGAAAGTTCACTATGATAACGGGGTAGCCAAAAATAGCCGCACGAACGAGTGGTATAAGCCAACTGTTCGCATTTTTAAGAATGCCAATCGGTATCTCGTAGATAACAGTCTATTGGCTGCTGGAAAGGCGCCGTCTTATTGCATGGAATGTCTAGTCTATTCGGTCCCGGACGAACAGTTCGGGGGTACATTCCAGGACACGTTTTGCAACGTCGTGAACTGGGCGCAAGTGAATTTGACGACGATAAGAAGAGTGAGCGAGCAGGGCCCAATCATCGGTAGTGAGGCTGGACTATGGCCGTTGGCAGATGCTCGCGCGTATTTGGATGAGTTGATCAAACTGTGGAATGATTGGTCATAGGTCTGGTGGAACCTGCCATTCGACCTAAAGTCCTTTCCATTGTCTGGTGACGGAACTACTGCGGTCATCAGTGTCACGCCGGACCAACGGCCGCAAAGGCCTGTGGATTCAACCGATCGACGCAACAGATTGTCGATATCGTTCGGCAGGTGTTTCGTAGTTTAGTGTTTTCCTTGGGCGTTCATTTAATTTCCTCGCCACTGCATTTAGCCTGGCTTGCGAATAGGCCGAAATGTCGGCTCCTTTGGGGAAATACTGCCTCAATAGCCCGTTCGTGTTTTCATTAGTCCCGCGCTGCCAAGGATTCTGGGGATCACAGAAGTAGACCTTTATGTCGGTCGCCAATGTGAAGCGCTTGTGGTCGGCCATCTCTTTGCCCCTATCCCAAGTCAGCGATTGGTAGAGTTCCTGCGGCAACTTGCGAGCGTTTTTGATCAGCGCGTTGATGACCGTCTCGGTATCTTTTCTGGCGACCTTCACCAGCATCACATAGCGTGTATGACGCTCGACGAGGGTCGCAATCTGGCTGTTCTTGCTTCCGAACAGTAGGTCACCTTCCCAGTGACCGGGTACCGCCCGATCTTCAACCGTGGCCGGACGCTCACTGATCGACACCGCATCCGTGATTCTGCCGTGATTGCCTGTTTTCTGCGTGTGATGACGAGAACGGCGCATTACTCTCGTGCGCCGCAAATGCTCCAGCAGTTCCTTCTTCAGGGCACCACGGGCCTGAATGAAGAGGCTGCGATAGAGGGTCTCGTGTGACACTTGATAGTTCTCGTCGCCCGGGTAAGTACGCTGCAGCCAGCCGGCAATCTGCTCCGGCGACCACTGCATTTGGAGCTTGTCCGCCACGATGTGTGCCAACGTTCTGTTCTCAGCCAGTTTACAGGTCTTGGGGCGACGTGCCCTATCCCAGGCGGACCGCTCGGCCTGACTCGCCCGATAGCATCCTTGACCACCGTTGCGCTTGATCTCGCGGCTGATGGTGGAAGGTGCGCGCCCGAGTAACGTTGCAATAGAACGGATCGAGTGAGCTGCAACCACAGCACGCGATATCTCTTCGCGTTCGGCCAAAGTCAGCGCCAATCTGCAACGAGATCGTTGCGTCGGACGTATCCCGCCTGTCTCTGCCAGAATGCGTTGTATCGATGAGTGGTTTCGATCAAACAACTGGGCAATCTGCTGGAGAGATTCACCTTTCTGCCAGCGTTCCCACATCAGCGCTTTCTGGACTTCCGTGTAATAGATCCGTGGTCTTTGCTTCATCTGCAACACTCCTTCCGCTTACGCAGTGTCTAGTGTGTTGCATCCACCGGTTGAATCCACAGTCGATTTTAGACATTCACGAGAGTTTATAAATAGCTACGCTTAAGTGCGAGCCGTGACGTGTCACCGCATGAGTAGAACGTGACAAGCGTAGAAGTGCTTAGCGAGCGTTGGCGAGTGAGGGCGGGCCTATACACTAACTAATTGATTGTAAACAATAACTTTTAATCCGTTGGTCGCGAGTTCGAATCGCGCACCGCCTACCGTTCAAATCAAGGGGTTAGCTACTACGCGCTAGCCCTTTCTGTTTTGGAACGTAGGGAGCTGAATCACATTACTGCCCCTTACGCCCTCTATTCTCGATGCTGCGACCGCCAGATGTTTCGTTGCATACTTCGCGTAACGATCCACCATTACACGCGACTTCCAGCCGCCTAAGTCTTTCAGCTCATCGCAAGACGTTCCCGCCTGACGATGCCATGATGCCCATGTATGCCGGAGATCATGAAACCGGAAATTCTTTATCCCTGTTTTGGTTGCTTGTCTTTGGGGTGGAAGAGGGTTTTGAGCTATATTTTGCAAGTCAAACTCAGCGTTGCATCGCTTCTGGGGTATCGGCGGGCGTGGTGTTAAAGCATATCTTCGCGTTCGGCGCGTGTGCATGAACCACGTTAATAAGTTTCTCGAATAGCAGCAACTGTGGTGGCGCGCGAAGTCCGGCTCCGATCACCACGCAATCAAACCGGTACGCATTGAGGTGCCGTTAGTGACGGCCTTGGCCGTTTCACCCAAATCGACCAGGCAACTTTGTACCGCATATCCCTGACCACGCAATCGCTCCAGTACCGAATCGATGAATGACCTGACGAGATCTGGCGTGATCCCGGGAAGCTGTGTCAAGTCAGCAACGGAGGGATCAAGTCCAATGGCAAGGACATGTTTTGGCATTTCGGCAACTCCAGGTTTTGCATGCGTATGACGGCGACGCCAATATGCATATAAGTAGTATTGATAAAGTCTCAGTACCCCGCTTGTGGATGCGCTCACACAGCCGCCATTGCTACGGCGTTAAATACGATGGCCTATCCTTGATTAGCCTGACCAATACGGGTAGGCACTGTGTATGGGAATGACGACAGCGGCTAACGGCTTGGCCATACAATGCCTCGATGCCAGCTTACGAGCCGATGGCAAACGGCATAAAACACCAAAACTGTTGGCGACTTTACGAATTTAGGGAATTATTCGCCGTAAAAGTTATCTATTTGCCAGTAACGGATTCAGCCTTTCTCCAACAACGCAAAATGATTGTTATGCTTCAAACATTATTTATGGGCGTCTTCTTATATGCACCGGCGACAGCTGCTTAAAACGTTAATTGCAGCCGCGGCGGCTGGTATCGGCGACCCTGAGAAACGTGCTTGGGGAGCAGATGCTAAACAGCCCAGCGGCGTCCTAACAGGAGATTTCTTCGACTACGCGCGGCTTAAAGGGCATGCTCGCGCCTTGGCCGCGCAACCCTATCGCGACGCGGCCACTGCCCTGCCAAAGGCAGTGAAAGACCTTGACTGGGACGAATATCAGTCGATTCGATTCCGTGATGATCATGCGCTTTGGGCAGGCGCCGGTTCACGTTTTCGCGTGAAATTTTTCCACCTTGGATTATTCTTTCAGCAACCTGTCCAGATGTACGAGGTCGTGGCAGGCAGGGCGCGCAGTATCGCTTATGAAGGCGGCATGTTCGATTACGGCAAAAGCAGTCTGCGTGACGCAAACCTACCCAGTGATTTGGGTTTCGCTGGCTTTCGAGTCAATTTTTCCGGTGATTGGGTGCGCGATATAACTGCATTTCTAGGCGCTAGTTATTTTCGTGCTGTCGGTGCCGAAATGCAGTATGGATTGTCCGCGCGTGGCCTTGCAATCAATAGCGGAATGCCCAGCCCGGAGGAGTTTCCGCGGTTCACAACGTTCTGGCTTGAGCGATCGAACCCGAATTCGGGACTCCTTACTGTTTATGCCTTGCTCGATTCTGCCAGTGCTGCAGGCGCATTTCGTTTTCACATCCGCCCATCCGCGGTGTTGTCGATGGATGTCGACGCGGCAATTTATCCGCGAAAAGAGATTGAACGCATAGGCATAGCACCGCTCACAAGCATGTACCTGCACGGCGAGAACGACCGGCGCGTTGCCAACGATTGGCGACCGGAAGTACATGATTCTGATGGACTTGCGATGTGGCGCGGAAACGGCGAATGGATCTGGAGGCCGCTAACCAATCCTGCGAATGTAGGATTCAATGCCTACGCCGATGACAATCCCCGTGGATTCGGGCTTCTGCAACGCGATCGCAATTTCGATCACTACCAGGACGACGGCGTCTTTTATGAAAGACGGCCCAGTCTTTGGGTAGAGCCCAGGTCGTCGTGGGGTAAGGGCGCGATTCAGCTTGTTGAACTGCCAACACCTGACGAGACGCAGGACAATATTGTCGCGTTCTGGAATCCTGCTGAACCACCGAAACCCGGCCAAGAACTGTTGTTCAGCTATCGCCTACACTGGGGAGGGCGTGCGCCGATCAGCCCACCTCTCGCCGTTGTGGTCGCTACTCGGACTGGCATCGGCGGTGTGGTCGGCCGCCCGCGCACCTACATGTCGTGGCGATTTACCGTCGATTTTGCGGGTGGAGAACTTTCAAAGCTGGGTAAAAATGTACGGATAGAACCAGTAATAACTGCTTCACGCGGCGAAATTGAGGTCACATCAGCGCGTCCATTGGAAGGAATCCGTGGGTACCGCGCAATGTTCGATTACAAGCCTGTCGATCGCAGCACAGCACCGGTAACATTGCGCCTTTTTTTACGTGCAAACGGAAAACCATTGAGCGAAACTTGGCTCTACGAATGGATCGCGTGGGAGCAACGATTACCACCGCTCAGCACGCAGTATCCCAAATGAGTGTTTGATCAATCCTTCTCTAGGGATGTCTCGACCGTATCACCGCAATGCAGTTCAAAGCGTCACGGGAGAGACGGATTTTCTTGCGATTTTATCGTTTAGAGCAAATATCTTCTCATCATCGAATCTTCTTTCGCGGGCCAGTGTTTCGTTCAACAACTGCCGCGCGCGCAGAGTCTCGCGAGGCGGATGTAACTCTTCCGGTATCAAGAAGATACGGGCGTTCTTGGCGCGAAGACCCAATGAACGCCGGCTCATCAAAGCAGACATTGGAATCGATACGATCAGCGCACCTACAATGGGTAGCAGCCACCATAAGTAAACCGGGTCTAGCCAATAGACGATACCCGCCCATACGGTACCAAGCAGCGTGTACCCACCGTGGCGCCGCCACGCCTCGTGCCAGGGTGTCTCTGCGTCCTCGCGTCGCGGCGACTTCCAGTGTATCGGCCATCCCGCCAGCGCTTCCACGACAAACTGAGTGTGAAACAGCATGCGGATCGGTGCCAGTAAAGAAGATAGTATCGATTCTATAACTACACTCAGCACGACGTGTGGCGCACCGCCAAAAAGTTGCGGGCGATGTTTAAATGAAAGCAGCACGGCGGCGATTTTTGGTAGGAATAGCAGCAGCGCTGTGGTTCCTAGCAAAGTTAACGCGCGCGTCGGGTGCCATTCTGGCCACTGCGGAAAAAGTTGAAACGGTCTGACAAAATATTCAGGGGTTGTGAGGGTATGTACTGCGAGTAGCACGGTGGAAAGGACAAGAAAAAGAAACCACAGCGCAGACGAAAAATACGCCATCACGCTGATAATAAACATGGTGCGATGTGCTGGGTGCAGGCCTTTGACTTGCAGCACGCGAAGGTTCATCAGGTTGCCCCGGCACCACCGTTTCTCGCGCGCAAGTTCTTCAACCAAGCTGGATGGTATCTCTTCGTAGCTGCCGGCCAAGTCGTAAGCAAGCCATACCCGCCAACCCGCTCGACGCATGAGTGCAGCTTCTACGAAATCGTGGGACAGTATTTCTCCCGACAAGGGTCCTCGTCCAGGCAAACGTCGCAATGCGCAATGCCGGATAAACGGTGCTATTCGTATAATGGCGTTGTGTCCCCAATAATGCGATTCCCCTAGCTGCCAGAAATGCAACCCCGCTGCGAAAATCGGCCCATACATTCGACTGGCGAATTGCTGTAACCGCGCATGCAGCGTTTCACGCCCAGTCGCAGTAGGCACTGTCTGAATGATTCCGGCGTCGGGATTGGCTTCCATCAACTGCACCAAACGCGTCAGGCATGTGCCCGTCATAATACTGTCGGCATCCAGCACGACCATGTAACGATAATTCTTTCCCCAGCGCCGGCAGAAATCGGCGATATTTCCGCTCTTTCTCTTTATCTGGTGAACTCGGCGCCGATAATAGATGTGTCCAAATCCACTTACGGCTTGGCACAGTTGGAACCAGGCACGCTGCTCTGCCTTGTAGATTTCAGGCCGACTACTGTCGCTAAGCACAAAGAAATCAAATAGCTTCAGATTGCCGGTACGCTCCAGGGATTCATAGGTCGCCCGAATCCCAGCAAATACCTGTGCAACGTCTTCGTTAAAAATCGGCATGACGATAGCGGCGTGCGTGCCATCGGCAATAGGCACGTTGAGCGCAACGGTGTCCGAAATGGCATATCGATCATTACCGAATAGCAGGCTTAGAAAGCCCGCCATCGCGGTCCAGAAGCCAGCGGAAATCCATCCAAAAAGGATAACGAACAGAACGATTATGGCGACTTCAAGCGGCTCTCGTCCTTGATACGGGAGTACTGCAATCATTGACGTGGTGGCTAGCCATGTCTGAAACAACACGAACACCAGCAGACATATTCGCCGGAGCGCGCCATTGAACCGGCCGTTAGATCCAACACTCGCAGTTACCGAGATTTGATCGCCATGTTGTTCTGGACTCACGCTCGACCAGGGTTGAGGCGCCATAGGCGTACGGTTGAGCGGAGGTGTCATCGCCCATCGGTGGTGCTTTTTCGGTTCAGTAAGAGATTGATAGGGTAGGTTCATTCGGGGGGTAGGACGTAGCTCCACGTCTCGGATACGTTTACATTATTGACATGCAGCACGCCGCGTAGTTCAACAGGCTTCTTCTCATCGATGCGTTGCAGGTGCACTGCGACACGCCAGCCGCCGGTAATGTCATTGCGATGTGTGGTGCTCTCAATCACTTTGGCATTTGCATCGGCTGTAAAATTAGCCTCCACTTTTGTATTTTGCGGCAGCATACTCAAAGCTGGACCTTCGAAATCGATCATAAAGGCAATTGCGCGCTCCGGTGGCCGCACATATCCTGAGCCAAGCCGGCTTTGCGTAACCCATGAATGCGTGGGGCGAGTATCGGTGTCCTTCTGCCATAACATGCGATATTCAATATCGTAGGGTTGCTTGGGCTGCGGTGGGGTTGCGGGAATCCAAAACGCGACGATGTTTTGATTGGTCTCATCTGGCGTCGGAATTTGTATTAATTCGATTCGTCCCGCACCCCACTTGCCTTTGGGCGTAATCCACACACTTGGACGGGATTGGTATTGCGCATAAATATCTTCGTAATGCGCGAACGCGCGGTCGCGTTGCATCAGGCCGAACCCTGCAGGATTGGTAGCCGTGAAGGATGTGACAACGAGGCGACGTGGATTGATCAAGGGTCGCCAAATCCATTCGCCATTGTCCCCGCGAATCGAAAGTCCATCGGAATTGTGTACTTCGGGACGATAGTCGATGGAACCCGCATGCTGGTTTTCGCCAAACAAGTACATACTGGTTAGCGGTGCGATACCGACTTTGGCGATATTCTCGCGAGGGTAAAGGCGCATGCGCACATCGATGGCGGTTTCCGAGCCGGGTCGCAGTATAAATTGGTATGCCCCCGTCACGCGCCGTGAATCCAGTAACGCATAAATGGTAAGGTGTTTTGCGTCCGGCGCCGGTCGTTCGATCCAGAACTCCTTAAAATGGGGAAACTCCTCGCCCGAACTCATCGCCGTATCGACGGCAAGTCCTCGGGCAGAGATCCCATATACCTGCCCTTTGCCCAGCGCACGAAAATAACTGGCGCCAAGAAACACCAACACTTCGTCCTTATATTTTTGGCTATTAACGGGAAAATGAACCCGAAATCCTGCAAAACCCGCGTCCTGTACTGCTTTGAGAGGGAGTTTGTTCGCGCCGTAGTCGAAATCCTCAGGATTGAACCTAATCTCACGCAGGCCATCGCCATCAATCTCATTGATTTTCACCGGCAGTTGAAACTGAAAGCCGCGATGAAAAAAAGCGAGTTCAAATGGGCTGCCCCGCCAGTGGAAGCGTTGGGGCTTGAACCGTATATCGCGATATTGCTCATAAGTCAGCGCCTGCAATGGCGATGCCAACTCACTGGGTCTTTCATACGGCAACGATGCGATCTGTCGCGCGCGCTGAGCTACATTGTCGAAACCGAAGGCGAGCGCGTTAGCTGCAAAAAGCGAGCACAGCAGCGCGATGACTACTTGCGCACCCGACGCAGGGGTACAACGAGTTTCAAAAGGGTCGCTCATAAGGAAGAAAATATGACCGGGGCGATGTCGCTTAGTTCGTGGTTTGTTTCTCGGCACTTACCGCAAGTTGACGACAGTTCAGAAATAGACTAGGACCTCGCGAGGCGAGGACTGCATAGAGAGATGTAGGATCGAGTTACGCTAAAAAATAACGCGTTACCCGGTCACATGGGTCAAAAACCCACTGGTGTGCGTATGCGCAAAGCGCAATGTGATTACGAGGCTATCTACCATGTGCTGGATCAAAGAGGCTTTTGTTTTTGTCGCCATTGCACGACACGGGCCGTGATCAACACAGCGGTCGTTAACGATCCTCGCGCTAGAGGCTTGGCTGATTAATAGAATAGTAATAACCACGGGCCAATTTTTTACAGCGGATTTAACGTCTGGGCAAAGCCAGAAAAATCATCAATGAAAATGCTTGGCGACTATGGGTGGATTAAGGTGAATGAGTAATATATCTATATGATTTTAAATAATAAATATTAATCCGCTGGTCGCGAGTTCGATATCGCACTGCCTACCGGATTTATCAAGCGGCGAGCGTCGGATAGACACTAACCGCTTTTCATTCGCCTGCCGATCGGACCGCCGTCGTCCTTGGTAATCGCTACACACGACGAACGCGGCCGTCCGCCTGACGTGCCATCCGGCCAAGTGCTGTAGTGCTTCGGATTTGCCGGATCGTTCACACCGGTGGGCGCCTCGCCCGGATGCTGAATGCCGACGAACATGGTGCGCTCGTCGGGCGTTACGAACACACCGGTGAGTTCACACACGTTTGGACCCTGCAGAAAGCGCCGTGTTTCACGCGCCGCGCGTGTTGATTAGAATGTCGTTCAGTGACCAGCCACCGAGCGCGGGATTATTCGGCGTCAGGGGCAGCCATTGGCCGGTGCCTTCGGCATTAGACCTGGCCACATAGAGCGTTCCTTGGTCGAGCGGACTCTTGCTCTCGCGAATCATCCTGCGCCACCGGTCTTTCGACACATAGCGATAGATGTATTCGAACTGCTCGTCGTCGCCGGTATACGCAATTGTTGAGTGTCCCCAGCGCCAGACGACCGGTCGGGTCCGCACTCGTTTTCAAGCGTGCATCGCCCGCGCCCGTCACGGCGATCATGATCATGGTCATCGTCGGCATCATCATCATCGTCTTCACGACCGGCATTGTGGCTTTTCTTGATCTCGATGATCGACACGCCGTGCGCGGCGCGCGACTTGTTGGTTTTTTCCGGGTTCCAGTTGGCGGTGCCGTCCGGGAACAGCAGCACGTCGTCGCTGTACTCGTTGTTCTGCACCAGCAAACCGTGGCGCGAACCGCGAATCGGGAAATACACCATGCCGTCATTGTGCATGCCCCACTGCATGGCCTGCTCGGCCGCGGTGTTACTCGCACCCGGTTTGAATGCCGTACCGAGCCTGGCGATTTCGCGGCGGGACTTCGGTTGCGCGAAAGCCTACGGACAAGTTGTCACGGGTGTATGACCAGGAAGACGTGGGATAGGGCAGCAGATCTGCCGCCCCGGCGCGCTTGTTCGGCGGCAGCGGATGCTGCAATCGTTTACATCGCGGTAACTATGAATTTAGCCGCAGCAAAGAGCCTGTCATTGTCGTGCAAACGACAGCCCTGAAACAGGTTTGCGCGCGGGACAGCGGGCGGTTACGCTATTGAATATCCCGTGGCTGGCGCCCCGCACGTCAGCGTGGTGCGGCGCATGTCGCGCGGATACTTTAAATCCTCGTAGACTTTACCACGATGCATGGTGGCCTGATTGTCCCACATCACCAGATCGCCAACCTGCCACCGATGGCGATAGACAAACTCGCGTTGCGTCGCGTGTTCGGTCAACTCCCGCAGCAGCATCAGTGCTTCGGGCAGCGGCCAGTCGACGATGCGCCCGGCGTGTGAAGATAAAAACAAAGAATGCCGCCCCGTGCGTGGATGGGTGCGCACCAGCGGTTGGCGCACCGGCGCGAAATCACGCAGTTCGCTTTCGGTGAACTGAAAACCCAGCGTGCCCTTGGAGAAAATGCGACTGTGCTCGGTGACGAGGTCCTTGATTTGGTCCTTGGTAGCGGCGTCGAGCATGTCCCACGCCGCGCGCATGTCGGCGAATTCGGTTTCGCCGCCCACCGGCGGGATCACGTGCGCGCACAAGGCTGAATACTTCGCGGGAATCTTCTTGTAGCTGCTGTCACTGTGCCACAGCCGGTTACCCATGCTGAACTGGCGTTTGCGATCTTCGGGCAGCAGTATCTTGTCGCCCGGTGCGAGGTTGGAAATGTCCGAGAGCAAAGGGTTTTCGAGCCGTACCCCTTTTTCCGGCTGTATCTTTGTATACAGCGGTTCCAGATCGCCGAGGCTTTGGGTAAAGCGTATCTGTTGATCGGTAGTCAGCGCTTTGCCGCGGCGGAAAACCAGCACGGCATAACGATCCATCGCATCGTGTATGGCATCCGCCATGGCGGGCGATAGCGGCTCGCCGATATCGACGCCGGAGCATTCGGCGGCGATGACCGGATGCAGTGGGCTAAATGTCGCACCCAAGGCCAATCCCAGGTTGTTTCGCATAGTCAGGCTCCCTATCGAACGGTCACGATACTGTACGAATCGGCATTATTCAACTCGCGGTTAAAACGCATCCATCATGTAGAAGCGAGCCTGCCCGGCGTATGTCAAACACGTTACACTTTGTCCATTCACCGTCCGCGCGAACAGGAGCAACTGCCTATGACTATCGCCGCTACGCTTGCACAAATGGTAACGCGTACTACCTACGATGAACTGCCTTCGTTGGCGGTGGATCACGCCGCCATGATGATTTCGAGCACCATCGCCAGTGCCGCAGCGGGATACAGTATCGCTTCGTCCGAGATCATCCGTGCGCTGGCGAAGGAGCAGGGCGGCACGCCGGAGGCTTCCATCTGGTTCGACAGCAGCGTCAAACTGCCGGCAGTCAACGTGTGCCGTGTTAACGCAGTGGCGAGTGATGCGGCTGCGTCGGACGACAGCGATCTTAGAAACATTGTGCATTTGGGCACGCAATTGACTGCATCAACGCTGGCGCTAGGAGAACGTAGCGGCGCCAGCGGCAAAGAAGTGCTCGCTGCCATGGTACTGGGCTGCGAAATCGCCGGCCGCATCGGTGAATCACTCATGCCGGGCTATCGTAACCTGGGTTTTCACGGCTGTATTGTCGCGACCTTTGGCGCCGCTGTGGCGTCCGGTCGTATGCTCAAGCTCAATCAACAACAGATGGCGCAGACCATCGCCATTGCAGCCGTATCCATGGGCGGGCTGGCGACCGCGGCCGACACCAGCGTCGCGCGCGAATATTTCGCCGGCAACGCAGCGCTGATGGGGGTGAACGCGGCGCTCGCCGCGCAAAAGGGTTACCTCGCCGAGGAAAGCATACTTGAAACAAAAAAAGGTTTTTTCGAGGTCTATGGCGGCGAGGATATCGAAAGTGTCACCCGCGACTGGGGCAAGTCATGGGATATCGTCACTGACATGGCGATCAAACTCGTGCCGGGCGGCCATCCCAACCATACGCTGGCGGAGGCTGCGACCAAGGCTGCACGCGAAGGCAACGTCTCTGCCGATGAAGTCGAGACTATTACCATCGCGCGCCCGTTGAGCCGAAAGTTGCGAGTTGGGTTGCCAAGCCCGTCCTCACACCCGAAGAATCTGGTGGATGTGGCGCACACGCCCGCTTACTTTGCAGCGGCCGCGGTCGCTGACAAGGATTTTTCCTGGACTCACGCCGCCGAGAAAAAAATATTCGATCCGGTGATTCATCAACTGATCGATAAAGTCAGGATCGGCGATCCGGTGACGCAGGATATCGAAAAATTCCGCCACGGTGCTGTGGTGACCATCAAGACGAAGGATGGCCGCAGCTACACCAGTACGGTGTATACCCCGAAAGGCTCTGGCGCACGCGGTATCGCATGGGCGGACGTGGATAATAAATATCGCACGCTGGTGGCAGTAACCAATCTCAGCCCGCAAAAGATCGAGGACAGCATCAAACTCATGCACGAATTTCGTGATGTTCACCAAGTGTCGAAACTGACCAGTCTGCTGCGTTAGATCGCACGCGTCGGATCGATGAAGCCGCACGCGCTGCGCCCGCAAGAACATTTTTTAACCCCCAAAGCCATTGCGCGGATTGAGCAGTATATTCATAAATATTTGTTTTTAAACAATTTTTTATAAAATGCTTCAATGATGCTCTCGGGAGGAAATTAAATGATACGAATAGCCGCGGTTATGTTGGTCTACGCGATGGGTGTTTCTGTTGTCTTTGCACAAAACAACTATCCCAACAAGCCGATACGATGGATCGTTCCATATGCAGCCGGCGGTGGAACTGACGTTATCGCGCGGCCGATTGCGCTCAAGTTAGGGGAGGTTCTGGGACAACCGATTGTGTATGAGAATCGCGGCGGTGGCGGCGGATTGATCGCCGGTGAGTTTGTCGCCCGATCGGCGCCGGACGGCTACACGCTGCTCGTGGGGTCCGGCAACACACACACGTTTCCAACGCTGCTCAATGACAAGGTGCAATACGATCCGGTCAGGGACTACGCGCCGATTACCAATTTCGTGATCGCGCCCAATGTGCTCGTTGCCCACCCGTCGTTTCCGGCAAAAACCGCTAAGGACATTGTTGCGCACGGCCGGTCAAATCCCGGCAAGATCAATTGGGCATCATCGGGCAACGGCGCCGGCGGGCACCTGGCGCTGGTATTGTTTGCACAACAAGCCGGGATTAAGGTGGCACACGTGCCGTTCAAAGGCGCGGGCCCCGCCGTGGTTGCGGTGCTTGGCGGCGAAACCGATTTGCTGTTTGCCAACACGGGTGTGTTCCTCGGTCACATCAGGGCCGGCAAGTTGCGGCCCATCGCGGTGTGCGCGATGGCACGCCTATCCCTGTTTCCCGATGTTCCTACACTCAACGAGACCGGGTTTCCAAGCTTTGAATCCAGCACCTATTACGGTCTGCTTGCGCCCGCGGGCACGCCGCGGCCGATCATCAACCGGCTGCATGCCGCGGTCGTGAAGATCATCAAGTCACCCGAATCGCTGGAACGGTTGGCCGGCGTGGGTGCATTTGCTGTGGCGAATACACCCGAGCAGTTTGCCGAAGCGAATCGGCTTGATGTCGAGAAGTGGGCCAAGGTCATCAAGGAGCACGGCATCAAGGCGGACTGAAAAGCGCTTAGCTAATTTCAATGGAGAAAGGCGAGATACGTATGTCCACTAAATTGCCGCCGCGTAAAACTGAAGACCAGAGGTCTCCTTCCCATGCCAAGGCCGTGATGGAACAGTATGAGCACCGCGTGAAATGGCTGTCACGGCATCGGGAGGAGATTCTCGAACCCGATCTGCCGATCATCGATGCGCATCATCATCTGTGGGTGCGCCCAGGCAATCGCTATCTGCTCGACGAGTTTTTGGCCGAAGTGCGCACGGGTCACAATATCAAGGCTTCGGTATTTGTAGATTGCGGCTCTTTCTATCGCAAAACGGGTCCCGTGCCGATGGCGCCGGTAGGCGAGGTTGAATTCGCTAACGGCGTTGCCGCGATGGCCGCCAGCGGCACTTACGGCAACACCTTGGTGTGCGCCGGTATTGTCAGTTCGGCGGACATCAGCGTGGGCGCCGAGGTGGCGCAGGTGCTCGATGCGCAGATCGCAGCCGGCGGCGGACGCTTTCGCGGTATTCGCGTCACCACCAAGTGGGACGCCGACGAAGCGCTGAACACCGGTCGCTACATCGTGCCGCGCGGACTGATGCAGGATCGCGATTTCCGTGCGGGCTTCGCCACGCTGGCGCCGCGCAAGCTGAGCTTCGACGCGATGATTTATCATCCGCAGCTTTTGGAGTTGGCCGATCTTGCGCGCGCCTTCCCGGATACCACCATCGTGCTCAATCATATCGGCGGCTTGCTGGCCTGGACACGCCATTACCTCGCGCGCAGGGACGAAGCGATCGCACAGTGGCGCTCGTCGATGGTGGAACTCGCAAAATGCCCAAATGTCTTTGTCAAACTCGGCGGGCTCGGTATGGCCTATCTTGGCTTGGGTTTTGACAAGCGTGAGGCGCCCGCATCCTCGGCGCAGTTGGCCGAGAGCTGGGGGCCGCTCTACACGCATTGTATCGACACGTTCGGTCCCGATCACTGCATGTTCGAAAGCAATTTCCCGCCGGACCGCGATTCGGTCGACTATCCGGTAATCTGGAACGCCTTTAAACGCATCGCCGCTCGCTACGCCGCTGACGAGAAGCGCGCGCTATTTTATGGCACGGCAGCGAAAGCGTACCGGCTGAATCCGGACTGACTTATGGGCACCTACTCCACAGAAATCTTCGCGTCCTGAATCACTTTGAGCATTCGGGCTGTTGTTCGCCGGATCAGATCGGCGAGTTCGGCCGGCGTGGTGGATTGCGGATTGCCGCCGAGCGCTTGCAGCTTCGCGCGCACTGTCGAATCGTTGACGGCCTTGACCACTTCCGCATTCAGGCGATCGACGATGGGCTTGGGCGTACCGCGCGGTCCGAACAGGCCGGTCCAGGTTGCGAATTGGAATCCCGGCACGCCGGATTCCGCAATCGTCGGCACGTCCGGCAGCAGGGGAGAACGTTTTTCGTTGGCGATGCCGAGTGCGCGCAATCGCCCCGCGTGTATAGGGCCAAGTACCACCGCGAGCGCCGAGAACATCACCGGCACGTGCCCCGCTTGTACGTCGACGGCCGCTTGCGCCGCGCCGCGATAGGGCACGTGGTTCAGCGGAATGCCGGTCGCGGCCTTGAACATTTCCATCACCACGTGATGCGAGCCGCCCAGCCCGGCGGAAGCGTAATCCAGTCTGCGCGGCTGTGCTTTTGCCAGGGCCACCAAATCCGGCACGCGCTTCGCCGGGAGCGAGGGATGCGCAATCAGCACCCAGGTGCTCGCCGAAACCATGCTGATGGATTCAAAGGCCGCCAGCGCATCAAAGTCGCTGCGCTTTTGCAAAATAGGGACATAGGTGACCGTGCTGTCACTCACGCCGCCCAGGGTGTATCCGTCGGGCGCGGCGCGCGCGAGCCGCTGTGCACCAATCAGCCCTGCTGCACCCACGATATTTTCCACCTGCAGCTGCTGCCCCATGTTGCGTGACATTTGCTGGGTAACCAGCCGCAGCGTCGTGTCGCCGGCGCTGCCGGCTTGCACTGGTGAGATGACCAGTATCGACTTGGCGGGGTAGGGTTGCGCGTGTAGTGCGGCGCCGGCCACGAGCAGCGCGCCGAGCGCAGGAAGTCTCATCGTGTGCATGTGTTCACGCTGCCGAATCTGCCAGTTGCATGGCACGCACGCCGATCTGCACCGTCAACGCGCCGGTCATCGGCAGCACACAGGAGATCGCTTCGAGCACTTGCAAGCGGCTCAGACCATAGCGGTAAGCGCGCCGGATATGCTGCGCGGCGAATTCCATTTCACCGCGTGCGCACAGCGCTGCGATGGCGATCAATTCACGCGGCCCCGGCCCTAACAACTCGCCGGCAGCACCATTGGGCAGCAGGCAGTGATCCACCCATTGCGCCGCGCGCCGCGCCAGTTCGGCATCCAGTGCTGCGACATATTGCCATTCTGCGGTATCCAGAAGACTTTCGCGTATCGCAGTAGATTTTTCGCGCCCCAGTTTCAGTTCGGGAAAAGACGTCAGCGTAGTTGGTGCGCCGCCCGGCGGGATTTTGCCGAAGGGGTAGGCAGGATCGTTCGCCGTCAGAATCGCCAGCGTGACATGCGCGATAGTGGACCAGCCGACGATCGGGGCAATGGCGGTTGCGGCTTCGACCATCACCTTGTTGGTGATGCCGCGTTGCCACAGGCGCCGTACATGGTTGGCGGCGAAGCGGTCGTCGCCCTTGGCACAGAGTTGACACAGCGCAATCAGTTCGCGCATCGTGCCTGAAAGTTTTTGTGTGGCGCCTTCTTCGCCGGCGTAGTGATGCATGTAGCCAGCCGTTTTGGATATCAGATCGTACGTGTGCGGCGATTCCTGGGCGAGCAGACGGAATTCATCAAAAATTTCGCCGCGGCGCGCGATGGCGCGCGCGATCACGGCTTCGGCGCTCATGTCTTCATGGTCCTGGTCTGGTGCGGTCATCTATCCTCCCTAAAGTCAAGACTGCGATGATGCTGTAAGCGCCACGCGATGGCAAATCCAACGTGACGGGTAAAATCCACAATCGGCACACGAAATACGCGAAAGGAGAAATCATGGCAAACGACAGCGATGTTATCAACAAACTGAGGGCGAAATACGGCGCGAGCAGTGTAGACAATGCCGTGCGTCTGCATCCCACAGATTTCGCCGACGTGATGCGCTGGCGCGATGAAATGGATCCGCAATACGCGCGGCTGCAATTCGAATACACCTATGGTGGATTGATGAAGCGCGGGGTGCTTACCGAGCGTATGCGCTTGCTGGTAGTGATTGCGCAATGCGCGGCGATGGCCGAGCTGGAGTATCTGGAGAGTTCAATACGCGCGGCGCTGAATGAGGGTGTGGCCGTACGCGAAATACTGGAAATTCTGCTGCAAACCACCGTTTACGTCGGCATGCCCAAGATCAATCGTGCGGCGCGCGTGTTTTACGATATCGTCAAAGACACGGAGCACATGGCAGTGCTCAGGAAGACGCAGCCGCCGATGGAGGGCCGCAACGCCGAGCGTTCTCTGGATGCCGAGCGCGCGGCGTGGAGTGTCACTGATGAACGTTTCCCCACGCGCGAGGCCATGCTGAAAAAGTACGGTTGGCACGGCATCAGCGCAGGATTGCGCTTGCAGCCCACGCATCATCCCGAAGCGATCATGCGCATGGATCGTACCGATCAGAACTTTCTCAAGCACTGGCTCGATTTTATTTACGGCGGCATGTATGTGCGTGGTGTGCTCGATGACAAGACGCGCATCCTGTGCGTGGTCGGCGTATGTACCGCACTCGACGAAATGGTGCAGGGTGAAAACCATGTGCGCGCGGCGCTGGCGCTGGGTGCGACGGCGCGTGAAGTGCAGGAAGTCGCAGTGCAGTCGACGCAATACTGGGGCATGCCGCGCAGCTTGCGCACGATGGCGATACTGGAGCGCGTGTTGCGCGAGCAGGGACGGTTCGCGGAACTGACCGATACGCAGCTTCCACTCCCCGCTCGAGAAACTTGATGCCGCCCAGTGACGGGCGGTTACATATCGGCATCGATTTCGGCACGACCAATACCGTGGTAGCGTTAAGCGATGACGCGGGCAATACCCGTACGTTGCAGTTTCCCTCGGCACAGGGACCGCTGTCTGCGTTTCGTTCGATACTGTGTTACGTCGGCGAAGACCCGGACAGCCTGCATCCGAAAACCACGGTGTATTGCGGGCCGGCGGCGATCGATGCATTTTTTCATTTTGGCGAAGACGCGCGACTAATCCAATCGGTCAAAACGTTTTTGTCCAGCCACTCGTTTTCAAAATCCACGATTCATGGCCGCGAGTACACGCTGGAGCAAATCGTGGCGGATTTTTTGCGCGGCTTATGGGCTGCCGCTGAGTGGCCGGTGGATGCCGTTAAATCCATGCGACCGATAACGGTGGGCCGGCCGGTCAAGTTTGCCGGCGTTAGCGGCGACGATGCATTGGCGGAATCGCGGTTACACAAGGCGTTTGCAGCAGTGGGATTTTCCAATATTAATTTTGCGTTGGAACCGGAAGCTGCCGCATACTTTTTTGTGCGCAGGCTGCGCGAACCATCGACCGTGCTGGTGGCCGACTTTGGCGGCGGCACCAGCGACTTTTCCATCGTCAGGTTTGATCCGCGCACCGGCACCACACACGCGCTGGGCCACGCAGGCGTGGGTATCGCGGGCGATACGCTCGACTATCGCATTATCGATAACGTGATCGCGCCGGCATTCGGCAAAGGCAGCCGCTTTCGACCCGAAGACAAATGGCTGGAAGTGCCGAAGTGGATCTATTTTCAATTTGAGCACTGGCACCGGCTTTCTTTCCTGAAACGTCCGCCGGTATTGCGCGAGCTTCAGCAAATCGAGCTTTCGAGCGACAGTCCGCAGAAAATCGCCCGGCTGCGGCTATTTCTCGAACAGGAACTCGGCTTTCATTTGTATCAGGCGGTCAACCAGTGCAAGGCGGCTTTGTCGGTTTCTGATACGGCGCAGCTCGTGTTTAATCATCCGCCGATTGCATTGTCATGCACGGTAAGCCGTGGTGACTTCGAACAGTGGATCGCGCAGGATGTCGCCGCGATTGAGGCAGCTTGCACCGCTGCGCTGGCTCAGGCGCATGTGGCCGAGCAGGCTATTTCAGTGGTGTTCATGACCGGCGGCACATCATTTGTGCCTGCGATACGACGTCGTTTCGAGGCGCGCTTTGGTCTCGAAAAAATCGTCTCGGGCGACGAGTTTGTGTCGGTGGGCAGCGGACTGGCGCTGCTGGCGCGCACGCAACAGCCACAAACAGGGACCCCATCCCCACCCTAGCCCTCCCCTTGAAGGGGAGGGAATGTCTCATTGAACGCTCTAACTCGCGAGTGCCACCTGCGGATGCATGCCCTGCTTTTCCATCACCGACTGCAGCACTTCGTAATAGTGCCAACCGTTGATGCGCGTGCGGCCGAGAAAAATCGTCGGCGTGTTCATAATGCCGATGCGATGCGCCTGCTTGACCGCATCGAGCGCGCGCTCAGCGTATTGGTGTTCTTCGAGGGCCGCTTTCATCTCGACGGCGTCCAGGCCCGCACGTTCGCCGGCATCCACCAGCGTTTGTATATCGCCGATATCACGCTCTTCGGTCCACATCAGTTCGTACAGCGCCGTCTTGTACGCAAAGTCGAGCCCGTAGTCGCTGGCGAACTCCAGCGCTTCGAAGGCGTGAAAACTGTATTGGCGTTTTTCGGGAAAGCGTATGCGCGCGTATTGCTCCGGCGCCATTTCTTTCATCCACGCATTGCGGCGTTCGGCTTTAGCAGCGGCTTCGGGTGAGTTTTCGCGCGCGCAACCTTCAGGCGGCGTATCCGGATGCAGCCAGTGCGGACGCCATAGCGGCTTGACGTCGTATTCGCGCGCAAGGCGATCAATCTGTTCGACCGCGAGGTAGCTGTAGGGACACACAAAATCCGCAAACACAGCGACGCGAAAAGTTTCTGCTTGTGTGGTCATGTTAAGGCTCCTTTTCTGAATAGTTGCCTGTCGCGCTCCTGCGTAAGCATCTGATTTTATTATAATTTCTTATTTAATAAAAAGTGTTTAAAAACAAATACTTACGATTATTAACCTGTCCAAACCTAAATGGCTCTGGCCATCGCTTCAGCCGCCTCGACACCGAGTGCTTCGCCCATTATTCCACCTTCGAGGGCATCACGGTCAAACGTTAAAAACGCCACCGTCGCGCCGTTGTCGCCGGTCAATAGCGGTTCCACTACTTGCGCATCGCGCACATAACGAAAACCCGGCGCGCCGATTTCCTGCCCGCCCATGATTACGCTGCCTTCAAGTACCACTTCATAGCGGCCGAATTCGGGCGCGGGCATCGAGAGCGCGGCATGCGCGGGCGTGCGCGTGGCCACCGCTGCGGGGCCCATGCCGGGCGGTATCAGAAACTTGAAGGTTGCATCATCAACACCGGGCAGCGGCTGCCATTCGGCATCCGTGGCGAGCGCTGCGTACAGACGTCCGCTCAGATTGATCTGGCGCCGCGCATCGTGATTGGTCATCGAGATAATGCCGCCGGCGCGCGGATGCAGCACCAGCATGTCATGGCTCTTTGAAACGGCGAACGGCCCATACGGCATTTTGTGATCGGTGTAATGAATCGCCAGCGCTTCCAGATGTTTGACACCGCGTGGAAAATCCATGGCGCCGGAAAGCAGCAACTGAAACTGAGAAGTAAGATGCATGTGCGCATACACCGACGGGCAATCGTCAAAGCGAAAGCGCATCGCTTCCGGCCCGCCGTCTTCGCCCGACAGCAGGACTTGACAGGCGAACGTGATGCCCTCGGAAGTGCTGTGCTTCCACGGTGCGTTTGCCGAATCCACGATATAACTGCGCTGCATCAGTATCGGTGTGTTGTCAGGTTAAGGTTTGCCAAAGCCATTGTAGGCAACCTGCGCAGCGCTTGCAAAGCCGCGAAATTTTCGCCGCTTGGAGTGGGCGCAGCGGTGTTGCAGGGCCGGAGGTCCTGCTATCATGCGCAGGTCTTAATCATCGGGAGAATCATAGTGCTCAAGCAATGGCAGTTTATGCTGCTGACCGCACTCGCGCTGGCTTCCCTGGCGCTGGTGGTGATCAACATCGTGCTGTTCACCGGCAATCGCGAGGTGCAAACTGAAGTCTCCACGCGCGCCCAGTACATCCAGCAAAGCCAGCAGATCGAGCCGCTGTATCAGGGCATCGTGCGTAACCTGGCGGAAATTTCCGCCAAGACCAGCGATCCGCAAATCACCCAGTTGCTGACGGCGCAAGGCATTACCTTCACGGTCAATCCACCCAAGGAAGGCGATACGCCGAAAGCCGAAGCGAAGGAGAAAGGCAAATGAGCGAACCTGTGAAACACTACGGCCCCTTTGCCCCGCTGCTGTTGGGGTTGATCACCCTCGCGCTCTGGTTTGGCTTTCAGACCACACAGTTAGTCAAGGAGCGTGAGAGTCTAGCCAACCTGCGCACCAACCAGACCACCATCTACGCTAATGCGCAAAAGATGCGCACGCAGCTGGATGCCATTGCCGCGGAGACGGCCAAGCTGGCGCAGGCGGGTAACCCTAACGCCGCGCTGATCGTCAACGCGTTGAAGCAGCGGGGCATTACCATCGATCCGAACAAAGCTAAACCAGCGGCTGATGCGCCGGCTTCGAAGTGATATTCGATTGCAGTAAGGCGTACTCTCGGCCTCGTGCCATGCGGTTCGTATAGCCGTTGTCGATCTGCTTAAAACCCGCGTAGAGCCGCGCTCTCGCGGGTTTTTTCTTGAGAAGAGCTGCTACACCTATAATGACGGTTAGCAGCGAAATGTCATCACGAGGAGTCTCGGCGTCTATGTCAGTAGAGTCAGCGGATATTGCAAAAGGAACGACGGCCATTCTGGCCGAGTGGGCGGCGGCTTACCGGTTGGAAGACGCGCCGCAGACTGTGGTCGAGCGTATGAAGGCGCTGGTGCTGGATTTTTTGCGGGTGACGGCGGTGGGCGCGTCTTTGCCGTGGAGCCGATCGGCGCGCAAGGTTGCGCTTGAATTGGGTGGCAAGGGTGAAAGTAGCCTGTTGCTGTGCGGCACTCGCATTGACGCCGCGCGTGCGGCGTTTGTGAACGGCGCTTATGCGCATGCCTGTGATCTGGACGATACTCACGTGGGTTCAATGCATCACGCGGGCGCTTCTATTCTGCCTGCAGTGCTGGCGATGGCAGAACGTGAAAATTCCAGTGGCCGTGCTTTGCTGGAGGCGGCGATCATTGGATACGAAGCATCGCTGCGCATTGGCTTGGCGACACAGCCTGCGCTGTTTCAGCGCGGATTCATGGCAACGCCGACGTGTGGCGCGATGGGCGCGGCGCTCGCCGTGGGCAAATTGCTCAAGTTCAATGCGCAGGACATGGCGGGCGCGCTCGGCGCGGCAGGTGCTTATGCCGGCGGGCTGGCGCAGTTTTATCATTCCGGCGGTGTGACCAAGCGGCTCAATGGCGCGCGCGGCGCGGAATCCGGCGTGATGGCGGCGCTGCTGACGCAGGCCGGTATCTGGGGACCGCGTGATATTCTTGAAGGCGAGGCCGGATTTTTTCGCGCGTTTTCGGGAAACGCCGATCCCGCCAAAGTTACCGGCGATTTGGGGCGCGGTTATCGGCTGATGGAAGTCAGCACCAAGATTCACGCAGGCGCCGGGCGTTTGCAGGCGACGGTGGACGCCGGGCTTGCGCTGGGTGCGGAACACCAGCTCACGCCGGCGCAGATTGTTGATTGCGAAGTAGGCATACCGAAAGTGGTGCAGGGACGGCTCACGCAACTGGATCCGCCTGATTTACAAAGTGCGCAACTGAGCATTCCGTTCAGTCTGGCGATGGCATTGGCGCTCGGGCGCGCACGTGGCGCTCAGGCCGCGCTGCGGCGTGAAGATTACGAAACGGCGTTGGTCGACGCCGACGTGCGCGCATTGTCGAATCGCACGCGCTGCGTGCTGGATGCCGAAGTTGAAGCCGGCACCAACACCGAAGAAGTGCCCACGCGCGTAACCCTGAAACTTGCCGGGGGCGCCACGCAGGAAATGCGCATCGCGCATCCGCGCGGCAGTCCGCACCGGCGCATGAGCTGGGATGAGTTGTCTGCGTTGTTTCGGGATACCGTCGCTGACGCCATGCCGGCCGCGACGCTGACCCGGGTGCTGGATTTGGTGGCCGGTCTGGATCGCGATGCGCGTCCGCGCGAAATCATGACGACCTACGTCGCCGCGCCCGGCTGGTTGGAGCGGGGTTGTTAATACAGGGAGAGTGAATTTTGGAAAGACAAATCGCAGTGCTCAGCACGGGCGCCATCGGCAGCAGCATCGGTGCCGATCTTGCGCATGCAGGTTACAACGTCTCGCTCGTCGATCAATGGCCGGCGCATGTCGAGGCGATGAAAGCCAGCGGCTTGCATGTGAAGATGCCGGATTCCGAATTGCGTACCGCGGTGAACGCCTATCATCTGTGCGAGTTGTCGTCGCTGAATCGGCAGTTCGATATTGTGCTGCTGGCGGCGAAGTCGCACGACACGCGCTGGTTGTGCGAGTTCATCAAGCCCTATCTCAAAGCAGACGGGATCATCGCGGGCGTGCAAAACGGCATGAACAACGCCGATATCATCGACATCATTGGCAAGCCGAGGGTGATGGGCTGCGTCGTTGAGTTGTCCGCCGAAGTGTTCACGCCGGGGCTGGTACAGCGTAACACCGATCCGGCGCACACCTGGTTTGGTCTGGGCGAACTCGACGGCAGCGTCACGCCGCGGCTCACCGAGTTGGAAAAGTTGATGAAGCATTCCGGCAAAATTACAATCACCGATAACATCGAGGGCGCCAAGTGGACCAAGCTGGTGAATAGCTCGATGATACTGGCGCCATTTGGCGCACTGGGCCTTCAGTCATGGCAGGCGGTGGAAATCCCTGAAGTGTGCAATCTGTGCGCGAAGCTGGCGAGCGAAACCATGCGCGTAGGTACTGCGCACGGTTACAAGCTCGATGCGATTTTTGGCTTGAGTCCTGAAGAATTCATGGGGCCCGAAGAAAAAATTATCGACAAGTTGCTGTATACGATTCTTGGCCACATGGGCAAAAAAGGTTCACGCACCGCGCGCGGCGTGGTGTTCCAGGATTTTTTGAAGGGCCGCAGAACGGAAACGAATTCTCTGAATGGCCACATCGCGCGCAAGGGCCGCGAAGCGAACATTCCCACACCCGCTAACGATGCCGTGGTTGAACTGTGCCGCCGTATCGAACGCGGCGAGTTGAAGCCGGATAAGTCGAATGTCGAGATCATTATGAAGATGCTGGATTAGCGTTTGTTTAAATATTGTTTAAAATCAAATACTTACAATATATCTGTTTTTGCATTACGGGCGCTCGACAGCGCGCGCGGCTCAAGCTGTAATCAAAGGAAAAACATGCAACTGAAATTCGGTGGTGGATGGGCGATGATATTGCTGGCGACCGGCGCGGTGGCGCAAACGTATCCCCAACGCCCGGTGCGAATGGTAGTCGCCGTCGCGGCCGGCGGCAGCACCGACATCATGGCGCGCATCGTCGCCGCGAAACTCGGTGAACGCCTGGGGCAGCAAGTGGTGGTCGATAATCGTCCGGGCGGCAGCAGCATCATCGGTTCCGAGATTGTGGCTAAGGCGCCGCCCGACGGGCATACACTACTGATGGCATCGGGCTCGTTCGGCACCACCAGCAATCTGTTTTCAAAGCTGCCGTTCGATATCGAAAAGGATTTCGCGCCGATTTGTCTGCTCGCCACCTCGCCGTACGTGCTGGTGGTGCAGCCCTCGCTGCCGATCAAGTCGGTAGCGGATTTGATCAGCTATGGCAAGGCGAATCCGGGCAAACTCAACTACGCGGGCTCCACCCCCGGTTCGCTGCAGCGGCTCGCGGGCGAGTTGCTTAAACGTAGCGCGGGCTTCGACATGACTTATGTGCCGTACAAAGGTACCGGCCAGTTGATGCCTGATTTACTCGGCGGACGCCTGCATGTCGCGTTCGACAATGTGTTGATCCTGACGCCGTACATCCGCAGCAATACGTTGCGCGGCATCGGTGTGACCAGCGCAAAACGCTCTGCGCTGTTTCCGGAACTGCCGACCATTTCCGAAACCGGTGTGCCGGGTTTTCACGCGGTGGGCTGGTTCGGTGTTTTTTCCACGGGTAAAACGTCGCCAGCGGTGGTGGACAAACTAAACGGCGCGCTCAACGCCATCGTGAAAGAGCCGGACATGCGCGAGCGCCTGATCGCGCAAGGGGCGGAGCCGCTGGGCGGGCCGCCCGACGATCTGCGCAAATATCTCGCCGGCGAAATCAGCAAGTGGGGCAAAGTCATCCGTGAAGCAGGCATCAAAGCGGATTAATTGTAAGTATTTGATTTTAAACAACTTTTAGTTTTGAGGTTATTTTCAGCATGAGCGGCTTTACCAGGCTATTCAATCCGCGCGGCGTGGCCATTGTCGGCGCGACCGAAGATACCATTCGCGCCGGCGGGCAGGCGCTGTATGCGATTTCGCATCACGGTTATGCAGGCAACATCCTGCCGGTCAATCCGAATTACGACACGCTCGGCCCGCATCGCTGTTATCGCAGCATTGCCGATATCGATCAGCCGTGCGACGTGGCCGTGATCGCGATACCCGCGAAGCATGTGCCCGGCGTTGTCGAGCAATGCGGCCAGCACGGCATACCATTCGCCGTGGTGCTCGGCGGTGGCTTTCGCGAAGCCGGTCCCGAAGGCGTCGCCAACGAAGCGCGCATGCTGGCGGCCGCGCGCAAAGGCGGCGTGCGCATTATCGGGCCGAACTGCCTGGGCCTCGCCAACATACATCAGAATGTCTTTGCCGGTTTCGGCAGCATTACCAAACCGCCGAAGCTCAAGCCGGGTGCGGTGTCCGCGGTGATTCAGAGCGGCGGCTTCGGCAACAGCCTGGTGATACAAACCGGCGAGCAACGTGTGGGCTTTCGCTATGTGGTGGCGAGCGGCAACGAGTGCGATATCCAGGCGCCGGAGCTGATCAACGCCTTTGTCGACGACCCCGAAACCCAAGTAATCCTCGCGTATTTGGAAGGCGTGGCCGACGGCCGCGCGCTGATGGCGGCGGCGCGGCGCGCGCTGGCAGCCGGCAAGCCGGTGGTTATTCTGAAGGCGGGCAACACGCAACAAGGGCTGCGCGCGGCGGCGTCGCACACCGCCAATCTCACCAGCAGCTACGATGTGTTTCGCGCGGCGTTAAAGCAATGCGGCGTGATCGAAGTGCGTGACACCCATGAAGCCGCCGACTACGTGCAGTGCTTCGCCGCGGGCCGCGCGGCGAAGGGCCGCAACGTGGTGGTGATGGGCGGCTCCGGCGGATCGGCGGTGGCGTTTTCCGATGCCGCCGATGAAGTGGGACTCAAGCTCACGCCGCTGTCCGCCAACACCATGGACGTGTTGCGCGACAATCTGCCCAGCGTGGCCTCACTGGAAAATCCGGTCGATTACGCCGCCGGCTTTATCAGCGACAAAAACGCGCCGCGTTTTTTGAATGCTCTCGATGCGGTGCTGGCGGATCCCGAGGTGCATCAGGTCGGTCTGCTGCTGGCGACTTCGACCGGCCGTACCATGTTCAACGGCGTCGCAGGCGTGGTGAATGCACTCAAGAAAAGCGATAAGCCAGTCATGCTGTTCTGCTCGATACCGTACGCAGCCGCGCCGGAGGGATACGATTTGATCGCTGCCGAAAAAATTCCCATGCAGCCGTCGCCACGCCGCGTGGCTTACGCGATGGCGACGCTGGCCGACTACTACGACGTGCTGCAACAGCGCGAGCGCATCTGCAATCCGCCGCAGCCGAAACCGCGCGCGCTGCCGCCGTTGCCCGCAGGCGCCGTGACGCTGGATGAGCTCGAAAGCAAAAATGTGTTGCGCGCCTTTGGCGTGCCGGTGACCCACGATGTGTTGGTGGCGCCGGGCGCCGCTTTGCCCGCCAACGTCAAGTTCCCGCTGGCGGTGAAAGTCGCGTCGCGCGACATCGCGCACAAATCCGACATCGGCGGCGTGTGTCTCCATGTGCAGGATGGTTCGCAACTGGAGCAGGCAATCGTCGAAGTCCTGCGCAACGCCAAACGCGCCATGCCGCAGGCGAACATCGCCGGCACCATCGTCGCGGAAATGATCACCGATGGCCTTGAAACCATTGTCGGCGTGGTCAACGATGCCTGCTTCGGCCCGGTGGTGGCCTTCGGACTCGGCGGGATACTCGCGGAAACCATACGCGACGTCACCTATCGCGTGGCGCCGTTCGACAAGATTGAAGCACAAGCGATGGTGCGCGATATTCGCGGCGCGAAATTATTCGACGGCGTGCGCGGTCAACCGGCACGCGATGTGGATGCGCTGGCGAATCTCTCCGCCACGCGCTCGGACATGGCGTGGCTGATGCGCGAGCGCGTGGCGGAGATGGATATCAATCCGGTGTTGGTGCGCCCGGTGGGCAAGGGCGTGGTGGCCGCGGATGCGCTGATTGTCCTGAAATAGTCCGGCGCGACGTGCCAAATGCTGGTGAATTGTATGTAAGTATTTGTTTTTAAATGATATTTTATAAATCACTGGCGTAATCAGTTTAAGCAATGCAGTGTGTGGCGCACAAAGGTTCGTGGCGGGAGGCGACGCAGTTGTTGTGACAACGTTATCCTCCGCGCGATGCAGTTCCTGATTCCCGCTGCAGCAATTTCAGGCGTTCAAAATGTTTACCCGTATTGACCATGTGATGATTTGCGTGCCTGATTTGACGCAAGGCATCGCGCAGTACGCCAGAATGGGCTTTAACATCTATGCGGGTGGTGATCATCCGGGCAAGGGTACGCACAATGCCATCGCATTCAACGGCGATGACTATCTTGAGTTGCTGGCGCTTCGCGATCCGGCGGAATATGCAGCGTCGGGCAAAGCGGGCACGTGGAACACCGGTCTTACCGATTTTATCGCGGCGGGCGGCGGCATACGCTATGTGGTGGTACAAAGCGACGATCTTGCCGCGGACGTGTCTGAAATGCGCACGCGCGGCGTTGATGTGAGCGACGCGATGGACGGCAGCCGCCGCACGCCGGCGGGGCTGGAACTGAAGTGGAAATCCGCCGTGCTCGGCCCGAAAAATCCGCTGCCGATATTTTTTATCCAGCACCTCACGCCGCTGGAAGAACGCCGCAAGCAGTTGCCGATTGCGGATAATCATCCGAACGGCGTGTACAAACTTGAGCGCGCGTACATCGTAACGCATGATGCCGAAGCCGCGGCCGCCACATATGCCAAAGTGCTGGGCATGTCCAAACCCGCATTGCATAAAGGCACGGTAGTGATGTCGGACATGGCGATATTCGAAATAGGCCCTACCGGTCTCGGCGTGGTTCAACCCTATGCGCCAGGTCCGGCAGCCGATGCGCTGGCGAAACGCGGTCCCGGTCCGTTTCAGGCCTTGTACCGTACCACCAGCATGGGCGCAGCGGCGCGCTGGATGCAGGCACACGGCTTGCCGCCGCCGGCGCGCGGCGTGCGCAGCAACGGTGAGCAGGCGATGCTGATGACGCCACCCGACACCTTCGGCGCGTACATCGGATTTGTGGGCCCGGCGTAATTCCGCGGTTCGCAGAATCGTCAACCTGCATTACACTGCGCTGCATCCGGGCTGCATAAAATACACGACGCTCACACACCGGGGAGAAGGTATGCGATTTCCATTCATCGGCTTGGCCGCATTGATGGTCGCGGTCATGAATAATGCGGTGTTTGCTGCCGATGCCTGGCCGTCGCGCTCGATACGATTTATCGTGCCGTATCCGCCCGGCGGTCCAACCGATCTCATGGCGCGTTCGATGTCGGGGCGGCTCTCTGAAGCGCTGGGGCAATCGGTGGTGGTGGACAATCGCGCGGGCGCGGGTGGCAATGTCGGCGCGGAGGTCGCGTCCAAGGCGCCGCCCGACGGCTACACGCTGCTGATGGGCGCCATCAGTACGCACAGCATCAATGCAAGCCTGTACCGCAAACTGCCGTTCAGTCCAGTGAAAGATTTCGCGCCGATCACGCAGGCATCCATTATTCCGCTGGTGATCAACGCGCACCCGTCGCTGCCCATGGTGAATGTCAAGGAGCTTGTCGCGCTGGCGAAAAAGAACCCCGGGCAGTTGTCTTATGGCTCGTCCGGCAACGGCGGCGGCACACATTTGGCTGGAGAACTGTTCAAAACGATGACCGGCACCGATCTGCTGCGCGTGCCATACAAAGGGCTTAACCCCGCGACCATTGATGTCATCGGCGGCAGCATCCCGCTGGTGTTCAATGATCTCACCACCGCGATCCAGCCGTACAAGGCCGGGCGCGTGAAAATACTGGGCGTCTCCACCGCCAAGCGTGTGCAGCAGATTCCCGAAGTGGCCACCATCGCTGAAACCGTGCCGGGCTATGAAGCGCACACCTGGTTTGGCGTGCTGGTGCCCGCGGGCACGCCGCAACCCATCGTCGATCGCTTGAGCCGCGAGTCGATGAAAATTCTGCAAAGCGATGAAATCAAAAAACGTTTTGCCGAAGTCGGCGCCGAGCCGGTCGGCGGTACGCCGCAACAGTTCGCGGCGTTCATGGCCGCCGAGACCATCAAGTGGGCGAAAGTGATCAAGGCTTCCGGTGCGCGCATCGATTAGGTTTTAGGTATGGATTATAGCCAGAGCCATTTGTTGCATTGCGCATACCCGCTGATCGGTGGCCTGTGCGCCGTGTTAACCCTGACAATCGCGAAACCCATTGTCGCAGCCGAATACCCGCAGCGGCCGCTGCGCATCCTGACGCCGTTTTCTGCCGGCAGCACCACCGATATCGTCGCGCGCCCGCTTGCCGTTAAATTGAGCGAAGCGTGGGGCCAGCCGGTGGTGGTAGACAATCGCGCCGGCGCGGGCGGCAGCATTGCCGCCGAGATCGTGGCGAAAGCCACACCTGATGGCCATACGCTACTGATCGGCGCGACCGGCCCGAACGCCGTCAACCCGAGCCTCATCAAGAACCTGGCTTATGACAGCCAGCGCGCCTTCGCGCCCATTACGCTTACTTCCACCAACAATTTGCTGCTGGTGGTGTCGTTGTCGGTGCCGGTGAAAACGGTGCGGGAACTGATCGACCTTGCCAAGGCAAAACCGGGACAGCTTCGTTTCGCATCGCCCGGCACCGGCAGCTCGCCGCACCTCGCCGGAGAATTATTCAAGTCGCTGGCGGGCATCGACATGGTGCACGTGCCGTACAAGGGCAGCCCGCAATACGTGATTGATCTGCTGGCCGCGCGCATTGACCTGTCCATCGGCGCCGCCGGTCCGGTGCTGCCGCACGTCAAGTCGGGGCGTCTGCGTTTGCTCGGCGTCAGCGCCGGCAAACGCGATCCCGCGCTGCCCGATGTTCCCACCATCATCGAGGCCGGCGTGCCCGGTTTCGAGGTGGTCGGTTGGTATGGGCTGCTTACCACCGCCGGCACCCCCGCACCGGTCGTCCGAAAACTGCACGCGGAAGTGGTGCGCATACTCGCGTTACCGGATGTAAAAACGATTTATATGCACGGCGGCATGGAAGCAACTGCCAGCAGTAGTCCGACGGAATTTGATGCATTAATACGTAGTGAGCGCGACAAGTGGGCGAAGGTGATCAAGGCGGCGGGTATACGTATTGAATGAGTGTGCGTGGTGGTGCTCGCTCGCTTTCTGAAAGGCTGACTTGCCGGGGCGGATTGCGCTCACTACGCTGCCGTCGTTTACCGGCCAACTCCGGACGGACAAGATCGCCCGCTACATAGATACGCGAAACACGAACATTCTTTGAATGTGACGCAGTAAGACTAGTAGGGGTAACCCTCAAGCCTTGGCGCGTTACGCTTCCAGTCATGCGGCTTGCCGAATTCATCGCCAATTGGCATCTTGACCTTCGGGAGGCTCTGTTGGTCGAGTACCTGATCCTCCGGAATCACCTTGTTGAGAAAGAGCAGATAGGCCGTCAACGCATATACTTCATTGGGAGTCAGAGTTCCCTCCTGCCCGAGTGGCATGCCTCGATTGATGTAATCCCACACTACTGTCGCATACGGCGAGCGTAGTGGCAGGATGCGCTCCTTTTTCCAGACAGGAACCTCCGCGCCGTGTTTCGTTGCCAATATGGGCGCCAACCCCCCTACGCCCGCTGCGCCATGGCAGGCGACGCACGCCTTCTGCTGATAGACCAGCGCGCCTTCCTTGGCGGTGCCGCGGCCGGGAGGGAGTTCCGCTCCCGTATGACTAATCGAGATATCCATGCGGCGGAGTTCTTCCGCGGTCGGCGTGCGTCCCACGCCATAAGTGGGTGACTGCGCGAACGCGGGGCTCAAGAGGTTCCCCAGCAGCAGTGGAATCGCGACAACCCTAAGTGAATTAAGCGAGGCCATTGGTTATGCTCCCGTCCTTGGCGATTTTCCAGGGCATAACGCTGTTGTCCAGCCCGGGCACCCGGTAGTCCCGTTCGACGGGTACTTTCCACCAATTGGCGATCTCCTCTCGCAGCGCCTGCCTCTGCCCGATCTCGTCGGTGGTGCGCGACATAATCGTGGTCTCGGTTCCATCCCACTTCCATGGGTAGGCGAATCGGACGTGCGCCATGCGTTGTGGCGTATTCTTGAACTGGGCGCGGCTCCACTTCTTCCCGCCATCGGTGGATACTTCCACGGTCTTGACGGCACCGCCGCCGGACCACGCCAGCCCGCTGATCTCGTAGAGTCCAGGGCCAGGCAGCCGCTGTGTGCCGGAAGGGTAGGTGATAACCGACTTGGGCCCGATCTGGTCGCCAAGCGCAAGCTCCTTGTCTCCTGGACGGAGATGCCCGAATTCGTTGTAGTTCATCAAAAACTCGTCGGTTACCTTGATGCGCCGCAAAAACTTGGTGTGGTAGATGCCCTCGAATCCGGGAACCATGATGCGCACTGGAAACCCTTGCTGTGGCCGCAGGGGCTCGCCGTTCTGGCCGTAGGCGATGATGCAGTCGTCCATCCCTTTGGCGATGGGTATGCTCGAGGCGCCCTTCACTTCCTCGGCGCCTTCAGCGACGAACCATTTCGCGCTGCCTTTGAGGCCGCACTCCTTGAGCAGCGTGGACAGCAGCACGCCGGTCCATTCGGAGCAACTGGTCATCCCGTGCGTATCCTGCACGCTCTTTTGCTTCCCATTGTGCCGGTTACCTGCACACTCGATGAAATGCAAACGGGTGACTGACGGGAAGCGCTTCAATTCGTCCATGGTGAGGGTCAGGGGCCGATCCACCGAGCCGTGTATCGTCAGCGTGTGCTGCCTGGGGTCGATGTCCGGCAGGAAGGAGCCTCGGGTCGTCGCTATATAGTGCAACGACGATGGCGTAATCACGCCAACAGAATCCTGCAACGGCGTGGCCACGTGGAACACCTTGCCAAACACGTCGGGTGACGGCCTGCCGCCGATGGGGTGCTGTACGCGCACCGAGGTCACGTATTTGGAACGCTGGCCGTATTCGATCTGCTCCTTGCTGCCATGAAGCATCGGCGAGGCGTTTTTGCTGTCCGGGGTCATCGCACCATGGTCATGCTGCGCTTGGGCCTTACCCACTGCACCTAGCGCGACGCCACCGGCCAACGCTGCACCCGCCTTAAAGAGTTCCCTGCGGCTGTTTCGTTCCGAATCCATCGGCCCCTCCTTAGAATGTGATTTGATTAATCAATGACATGACAACGGAATTACATTCGTTCGTACTAGATACAGTATATGCCGCCTTGCTAAGTCTGGCGAGACACAGCACCGACGTTCTATGATGTGGACTGCAGCGACGGCGAAGGTGCTTCCGGGTTCCACTATGCCGGTGTCGACCGTTCGGCGACCCTTCATCGCTCCATCATCAATGACAGCCCCTATTTGACTACATCAGCACTGGCATCAATGGGATACCGAGCCGGCCTCGAGGGCGTGCCGGTCAACGGCAATCCCAGGGCCGCTTTCACCCGTTCGGGCGTCAACGGCAGCTCGCGAATGCGCCTGCCGGTTGCGGCCGCAAACGCATTGGCGATGGCGGCCGCCGCCGGCCCTTGTGCGGCCTCGCCGGCGCCGAGCGCACGTTCGTTCGGCCGGTCAATCAGCACAGTCTCGACCCTGGGCACGTCCCGCATGGTCAGAATCGGATAGCTCATCCAGTCCTCCGACAGGATGCCGTTGCGGTCGAACTGCACGTGCTCGTGCAGGGTCCAGCTCATCGATTGGATGATGCCGCCTTCAATCTGGTTGGTCAGGCCGTCGGGATTGATGATCTGCCCGGCATCGACCGCGGTCCAGATGCGCGGCACCTTAACGACGCCGGTGGTGCGATTCACTTCAACCTCGGCGATCACCGCATTGTAGGTGGCCACCGTTTTGTAGCGCGCGTAGCCGATGCCGCGGCCACGCCGGCCGTCGCCCTTCTCGCCCGGCTTCCAATTTGCGGCCTTGGCCACGGCCTCGATTACGGCGCGCTCGCGCTCGTCCTTGATGTGTGCGAGACGGAAAGCCACCGGGTCGATACCGGCGGCGGCCGCAAGCTCGTCCATGAACGACTCGATCGCAAACACATTGGCATAAGCGCCGAGCGTGCGCAGCGCCGAGGTCCGCACTGGATTTTCCATAATCAAGTGGTGCGTGGTGCGCTGGCGCGGGAAATCGTAGAGCGTAATAGCGTTGCGGTCGCCCGCGCCGTTCGGTTGTGCGGCATGGCGCGCTGGCCCGGGCTGCTTCGCATCGGCGAGGTACCAGCTCCCGAGCAGGTTGATACCGTCGGGATCGCCCGGTCGCGTGTTGTGGCTCTGGCTCCAGACGTCGAAGACCCATTCAACCACGCGGCCGCCGGCGACGGCGCCCTTGACCTTCATGGTCATCGCGGGGCCGTAGGGCTCCCACTTGAACTCGTCGTCACGCATCCATTGCAGCCGCACCGGCCGCCCATTGACGGCGCGCGCCAGCATGGCGGCGTCGAACGCAACGTCGTCGGCGCCATTGTGGCCGTAGCAGCCGGCGCCTTCGGCATGGATGCAGCGGATGTCGCGCGGCTGCAGACCGAGCGCCCTGGCGATGGTGGCGCGCAGCGGAAAGACGCCCTGGCTGTGGGTCCAGACCGTGAGCTTGCCGTCCTTGAGCTCGGCCAGCGCGCAGGAAGGCGCGATCGCGGCATGCGCCTGATAGGGCCGATGGTACGTCGCCTCGATCACCTTGGCGCCGGCCGGCACGGGCGCGTCCTTCTCGCTGATCACCCTATCCTCGCTGCGCAGGGACATGAGCTGCTCGTACAGCGTCGCCGGATCGGGCAGCTCGGAGCCGCCCGACCACTTGGCGAGCGCGATCAGCACAAGCCGCGCATTGATGGCCTGCTCCTCGCGCTGCGCCACCACGCCGAGAAAGCTGCCGTCACGCACCACCGCGATGACCCCCGGCATGGCCTTGATCCTGGCCTCGTCGAAGCTGTCGAGCCTGGCGCCATAGCGTGGGGGCCGCACCACGCGGCCATGCACCATGCCGGGAAGCCGCAAGTCCTGCACGAAGGCGGCACCGCCCGTCACCTTGGCCGGGATGTCGCGGCGCGGGATGCTGCGGCCGACTATCCTGTGCTGCGCGGGTGGTTTCGGCTTCGCCCGGGCCGACGCCTCGCGCTCCAGGTTCGCGTCACGTGCGAGCTCCCAGTAGGTGATCTTCTCGGAGCCGGTCACCGTTCCGTCCGACACGGACAGTTTGGCGACGGGAACGCCGAGCTTCGTG
>Ga0193752_1000515_pt1 | contig 36820 bp, 35 predicted proteins | sample H1c1metaG_FD_144924 | JGI IMG/M metagenome (GOLD analysis project Ga0193752, IMG submission 144924) | Soil microbial communities from a riparian zone of the East river system, Colorado, United States - H1c1 | ecosystem: Environmental > Terrestrial > Soil > Riparian zone | place: USA: East River... | reverse complement strand
GGAGCGAAGATCACCGAGAATCAGCTTTTGACGCAGACACGGATCCAGGAGCAGGTCGTGATCGTTGAGGTTCGAAACGCGGTGCAGGCGGTCGAGACTTCGCGGCAGCGTGTATTGACGTCCAGGCGTGCACGCGAAAATGCCGAGATACAGCTCGCCGGTGAACGGCAGCTTTTCGATGCCGGTAAATCTACATCGTTTCTGTTGTTTCAGAGAGAAAATGCGTTGACCAACGCACGGAATGCGGAGATCCGGGCCGAGACCGATTACAACAAAGCTCTGGCGGATCTGCAAAGGGCCACATCTACGACATTCCAATTGAATAATATTCAGGTAACTTCACCGGTTGTTATCAAGTAGATCAACTAAAAAAAGCTGCTAATTGAGAAGTGTCCGATCAGCGGGCACTTTTTATTTTGACCGGACTTTGCGACAATTCTCCGCGTGAAGATATCGGCAAGCGTTATCGTTTTTAACGAAGAGGAGAATATTTCCGAACTGTGCGAATCGCTTGCCTGGGCGGACGAGATCGTCATTGTCGATTCGTCGTCGTCCGACCGAACCGTCGAATTAGTGAGCAAATATACGGACAAGGTCTTTCAACACGAATTTAAGGGTTATAAGGACAAGCACGAATTTGCCGACTCTAAAACAAGCGGCGATTGGATCTTTTGGATAGACGCTGACGAGCGTGTAACACCCGAGCTTTCGGCCGCGATCGACAAACTAAAAGCTCGGCCGCTGGATCAAGCACAGCGGGTGGTATCCAGACTATCAGATGCGGCTTTACCGGAAATCGAAAAGTTATTGGGACGGTGTCTCTCCGCACGAGACGGCTCGTGTTGACGGAGCGGTCGAGAAACTAGACGGCGAGCTTCTTCACTATACGAAGCGAGATCTAAGCGATCATCATATGGTGCTTGATCGATATACGACGTTGGCAGCCGATTATCTATACAAGAACGGTAGATCGAGAGGAGCGGCGTATCTCTTATTCGGCCCGGTATCCGCTTTCTTTCGCACGTTTATATTGAAGCAGGGATTTCGCGATGGCATTCACGGCTTGATAATCTCTATGTTTACGGCATATGGAGTTTTTCTGAAGTCCGCAAAACTGTGGGAGCGAAATAACACCCCGAAATGAAAACTGTCATTCTTTGCGGCGGACGCGGAACGAGATTGAGCGAGCATGGCAATGCCCTGCCGAAGGCGCTTGTCAGGATCGGCGACGAGCCAATAATCGTTCACCTGATGCGTCTGTACGCACATTACGGGCTGATGGATTTTGTTCTGTGTCTTGGTTTTCTTTCAGATCAGATACGAGAATATTTCGTCACAAACTCCAATGAGTGGAATGTCGAAGCGGTCGAAACAGGCCTCGATACCAACACCGGCGGGCGGATCAAACTGATCGAAAAACATTTGGGAGACGATAAAGAATTTTGCGTCACATATGGCGACGGCCTTGCCAATATTGATATTGCCGAACTGCTAAATTTCCATCGCTCACATGGAAAGATCGCAACACTGACGGCGGTTCATCCGGTGTCCAGTTTTGGTTTGGTGAACATCGCGGAAAATGGCGCCGTTACGCATTTTGAGGAGAAACCCGTTTTGAAGGATTGGATAAACGGAGGCTTTTTTGTTTTCGACCGCAAGATCTTTGAATACCTCGATAGCGACTCCGTGTTGGAGCGCGAACCGCTCGAAAGGCTTGCGAACGAAAACGAATTGATGGCATTCCGGCACCATGGTTTTTGGAAGTGCATGGACACTTATAAGGACCAGCTTGAGTTCAACGAACTTTGGTCGGCCGATCCGGTGTGGAAGGTTTGGTAGAAAGAAATTATGTCGTTTTGGAAGGACAGAAATGTATTTGTAACGGGTGCGACCGGGTTCGTCGGCGCCAATCTTACGGCTAAACTGGTTGCCAGCGGCTCACGGCTTGTCTGTCTGCAACGCGACGCTGTTCAGCCAAACTCGCTTGAAACCCTTGGCGTGAGCAGTTCCGTTACGTTAGTTCCCGGCTCGGTCGATGATCTGTTGGCGATGGAGCGTATTCTTAATGAATACGAGATCGATACGGTTTTCCATTTGGCCGCGCAGGCGATCGTAGGGGCGGCAAACCGTTCGCCGATCTCTACGTTCGAGTCGAATATTCGCGGCACATATATGCTGCTCGAAGCGTGCAGACGCATTGAGGCCGTAAAAAGAATTGTTGTCGCATCGAGCGATAAGGCGTATGGCAGTCATGACGTTTTGCCTTATCGCGAAGATCGCACTCAACGCCTCGTTTCCCTATGACGTTTCGAAAACCTGCACAGACCTGATATCGCAATCGTTCGCAAAGACGTTCGATCTGCCCGTGTCGATCACACGCTCGGCCAATATTTACGGGCCCGGCGATCTGAATCTGTCGAGGATCATTCCGGGTACGATCGTATCCGTTTTACGCAATGAGCCGCCGATCATTAGGAGCGACGGTACGCCGGTACGCGAGTTTGTGCATGTGGACGACGTGGCCCGCGGTTATATGACGCTCGCGGAAAAGATCGAGTCGTCCGCCGGAAAGGCATATAATTTTGGCAGTAACGAACCGGTACAGATGCTCGATCTTGTGAATCGAATTATAAAAGCCGGCGGCAAGAAAGCAACATTGGAGCCCGTCATTATGCTGAAAGATAAGATCGAACGCGAGATCGACGCCCAATATCTGTCGGCCGACCGGATGAACGTGGAGATGGATTGGCGGGCGGAGATCGATCTCGATGCCGGGCTGGCGTCGACGATCGAATGGTATCGGGCAAATTTGAGCAAACTGACGTAAAATCCTATTCAGCAACCAATCTATTCGCCTGTACATCAAATACCTTTGAAGAATCGGCCGGTTGGGTTATATTTAAATTGGCCCAATAAGGATAAAACCAAATGATTCGCGCTACGTTTCTCACACTGATCGCTATTTTTGCTTCCGGCGTAGTTGTTGCGCAGAAAGGCATCGATACGCAGACGCAGAAGATCAAAGAGACCTCAAACAAGACAACTTCGCGTGAAACCGATGCCACCCGGTCTTTTGATTGGGGCAAGGGTAAGACGATCGTTCGTGAACGGCTGGCGAACCCATACAGGCTTGCCTCTCGCCGCGATGTTCTTCTTAACACGATCCGTGACGTATTGAAAGAACAGAAAATAGTGGTCGATGAGGCGTCCTCGCGTTTTACGGATGGAGTCGTCATCACCCAGCCGTTTGTGTTTGCAAAAGGCCCTGTGATCGCTACGAGCGAACTTAGCCGTTATGGCGTTTTGCAGGCCTATGACGATGCCTGGTCGCGTGGGCGGTACACTTTGATAATCGAAGTGCAGTCGATCGACGGCGTTCAGAATAATGTTTCGGTCAATGCGAAGATCGAAGGCCGTGCCGGCAACGGCCTTGCAACCGAATGGACGTCGATCCAAAGTTCGGGTCTTGCCGAGGAAGAGTTTTTGAAGGTTTTGGTCGAAGCGGTAACGGGTGCTTCTCTCGAACCGGTTCAGGATGTACAGAAGCCCTAGGTTTTGAGATGTTTTCGTTTCGTTCATTCAATTTGATCTTGTTTATTGCCGGCGTGATCTTTGTCGGTTCGGCAAGGGCGCAGCCTCCGGAGTCGTGGGGCAAGGATCGCGATGGCCGACAACAGGACGAAGACAGCAAGATGCTCAAGGACATGCTTTCCAAGCAGCGTTCCGAGCAGGAAAAGAAGGAATACGACTTGATGCTTCAACGCGGAAAGGAAGCGTTGGAACTGACCACCGACCTTGAAAAGGCATTTGAAAAAAGCGAAAGCCTCACTTCTCAGGAAGAGAAAAAACTTGCGGACCTGGAAAAGGTCGTTCGAAAGATCCGCGACGAACTAGGCGGTACTGATGACGAGGATGAGGACGTCCCGGCTGAAAAAATAAACAAGCCGTCGACTTTAAGAGAAGGCTTTAATCTTCTTCGCTCCTCGACCATCAAGCTTGTCGACGAATTGAAAAAGACAACCCGTTTCAGCATTTCAGCGGCCGCGATACAGACATCTAACAGCGTAATAAAAGTAATTCGATTTCTTAGACTGAAGAATTGAATCTCGCAAAACACTTAATCTTTCAAGGGAACCGGCTCGTCTGCTTTTCATTCAAAGCGGCGTTATTTTTGTCCGTTCTGACTGTCTTTTCTTTTGGCCAAGATGACGATGAACTAACGATCGATTCGTCGATCGTCGTATTGAATGCGTCGATCAAGGACGTTGCCGGGCGCCATGTTTCGGGTTTACGAAAGCAGCAATTTAAGGTATTTGAAGACGGCGTGGAACAGCAGGTAGATCTTTTCTCTGCCGAAGAAACGCCTTTTGCCGCTGTTATTTTGCTGGATACCTCCGGCAGCATGGAAGAGCGCGTAAGCATGGCGCGTGCTGCCGCGATCCGGTTTCTGGATGGCTTACGAGAGAGCGATTCCGCCGCCATCTACCGGTTCGATTCAAAGGTCATTCTTGTACAGCCATTTTCGAACAGCCGCGATGTCGCTGAAAAAGTTTACGATCTGAAGGCCGATGGAATGACGCGGATGAACGATGCTGTTTACGATGCGGCTGTCGAGCTATCAAAGCGGCCCGAAAAACGAAGGGCGATCATCGTGTTGTCCGATGGGCAGGACACGTTGAGCGAAAAATCGGCGGATCGGGCGCTGAAGGCGGCACTGGCCGCAGACATTTCGATCTACACGGTGGATATGTCCGCCATCGGAGATTCAAAGCGTGTTCAGAGCCAGGGAGTCTTAAAAAATTTCTCCGAGAAGAGCGGCGGAACATTTGTTTCGACGCCCGGCGGTGCAGCTATGCGCGAGGCCTTTGCAAAGATCGTTGAAGATCTCGGCATACAATACACGATCGGTTATTCGCCGGCCAATACCAGGAAAGACGGTAAATGGCGCTCTATCGAGCTTCGCGTCGCCCGGGCTAACCTCACCGTTCGCACCCGAAAGGGCTACACCGCAGAAAAACAAAAATAATCAGGCTATTTTTTCTTCTTTTTGACTGCTTTCGCGGGTGCGGCCGTCGCTTCGCTTAAGACAAATGTTACGATCATCATCACGCAATATTCGGTGATCTTTCCTGCGCTGACACTCACCTTTTGTTCTTTTATCCAGGAGCCTTTAATGTCCTTGATCGTCTCGGATGCCCGCTTAATACCTTGCTGAATGGCATCGTCAAAACTAACTTTCGACGTGGACGTGATCTCAATATTTTTTGCTACTGACATAATTATTTTCCCCTTAGTTTAATTGGAGCGCGAGGTCTTGTTCCTAGATTTATCCTGATTTCGTTCGATGGCCAACGCGATAAGTTCGTCGATCACCTGGCTGAACGGTTTACCGGTGCCGGCCCACATTTTCGGATAGCCGGACGCATCCGTTAGGCCCGGCATCGTGTTGATCTCATTGACGAGCAGGGCGCCGTTATCGGTCCGCAAAAAGAAATCGACTCTTGCCAGGCCGGAACCGTCGATGGCCTTGAAGGCGGCAATTGCCATTTCCTGGATCTTTTTTGCAAGTTCGGTAGAAAGCGGTGCCGGGACGATGAACTCGTTGTTTCCGGTGCCCGTGTATTTTTCTTCGTAATCAAGAAAAGCCTTTGATTTATCTTTGATGAGATATTCGCCGGGCAAACTCGCCTGAGCGTCGCCATTACCGAGAACAGCACATTCGATCTCACGCATCTTCAATGCTTCTTCGACAATGATCTTTCGGTCGTATTCAGCGGCATTATCGATTGCGGTCCTTAAACTGCTTGCATCTTCGGCTCTTGAAATCCCGACAGACGAGCCGAGATTTGCGGGCTTCACGAAACAAGGAAAGCCAAGTTTTGTCTCTACGCGAGAAACTATGTCGTCAGCATTTGTTTCCCATTCACTTCGTAAAAATGAGACGTGTTTGCATATCGGCAAACCGGCCTCGTGGAAAAGAGATTTCATCACGGTCTTGTCCATGCCGCATGACGATGCGAGAACTCCGCAGCCGACGTACGGAATGTCCGCCATTTCGAAAATGCCCTGAATTGTTCCGTCCTCACCATATGTGCCGTGCAGCGTCGGAAATATCACATCAAGGCGATGAACAGACTCAGCCGGACCGTTGGACGACAGGTCTTTCAGCCCACGATATTTGGGATCGCCTATAAAAGCTACGGATTCCGCCTTGATCTCGGCAATATCCGATTCGATCAACGCCGCCGTTTCCGTCGGCAAAAGAGCGGCAGACGTAAGTGGGTCAAGCCAGAGGCCATTCATATCGATCGCGATCGGCACGACCGAATATTTACTCTTGTCGATCTGCTCGATCACCGTTCCGGCAGACCTAATCGATATCTCATGCTCGCCGGAACGGCCGCCAAAAATTACTCCAACGCGTGTTTTCATAAGTGTCAGAACCACCTGAGATAGCAGATGGTTTCAGATGTGCAAAATTCAGCTACGCTCCACGAGATTCCTGATCTTCTCACTGACCTGAATAAAGAATTCTTCCTTAACTTGGCTAAATGTCTTTATGATCTTGTCTTTGTGAATGGTAAAGAGTTTGTGAGATTTCACGACCGAACTTTCGGGCAGTATGCCGATCTCAAGATCATCATTCGAAAGCGTTACCGAGTATTCATCTTTACGAAGATTACTGGTTATTACACAGACCAAAACATCATTGAATGCATTGTTGTATGAATCGTTCGATACGATCAACACCGGACGACGTTTGGTGCTGCTCAGGTCTGAGTATGGAAACGGAACGAGTACGATCTGCCGTTGTTTATACATTATCCCAATCGCTGGTGGTATCGTCCCACGCACTATCTACGGCATATTCCGTCAGGTCGTCCGTAAAATCGCCCATATAAAAACCGTATTTATCTTGATACAGAGAATCAACCAACTGGTTCACCTTCTTCATCAGGTCGGAATTCTTTAGCAGGCTCAATTCCTCCTGCATCCTTTTGTATTCCGAAACCGGCAATTCTATCGTATCAGTGGTCATATCAAAACCATTTTTGCATACAAAGAAATAAACGACAAGAATTCTTTGGGGGTGTCAGTTACCCGCCGCCGAACGGGTCGAGACCTCATGCTCGCCCGACCTGTCGCCAAAAATAACTCCAACACGTGTTTTCATAGGTTAAATTTAGATCAGGTCCGTCGCAGTTTTGTAGTGCTTCATTTTACTGCTCTCGCGTCGATTTGAACTTGGTTAGCAACCATTCAAGCACAGCTTCTTGGTCGGAAATCGTCGCCCGGCGGATTTGTGACAGCAAGTGAACCCGATCTGGTTTTGGTAATGATGTATTTTGCAGACCCTCATTACAATTTGTACATAAGGCACGCAAGTTATGGGTGGAATCATCGCCACCCTTGGACTTATCAATAATGTGGCCCATTGTAAGTCGAACTGTTCGCATCGGGTTAAATGGATCTATGTCACCGGCTGAGAGTCCACACATCTGACAAGTATTTCCATTCCTGTCAAGCACTCTTGCCCGCGTTTCTTTCGATATATCTCTCGCAAATGCTGGAACACGCTTATCCGTTTCGAGCAGATATTGGTTAGGCTTCAGGTCTGCGCGGTCTTTGTGTGAGAGAATCTGGTAACCTTCTTCGTTTCTAAGTTCGCGGACTCTACGCGCCCATTCGACGGCGCCGCCACTCGCTTTCTGAATGTCTTTTGACTCAAGAACAGTACCGATATTCTTAAGAAAGAATTCAAGAATGAGTTTCTTTGATCCGGGTAGACGAGCCATAAAAAATTTACGCTGTATGCATATGAAGTTGGGGTTGCACAGCCTTTCCTCGATTTTTACTAATCTCAACATAGTCGGGATTTAATTCAATCAGAACCGACTTACGTCCTAATTCGGTTGCCGCGACGCCAGTCGTGCCTGAGCCGCCAAAGGGGTCGAGAATAACGTCGTCGGGTTTTGAGCCCAAAAGAATGCAACGTCGTGCCAACTCACGTGGATAAGCCGCCGGGTGACCGTTGCCGTTTGGCTCGGGACCAAGAATCCAAAAGTTACGCAGATTTGCTCCACTCGCCTCACGAAAACCATTAGGATTGTAAAAATAAGTGGGTGATTTCGTTAGAAGAAAAATTTCTTCGGTTGATGTTGTCGGACGGTTCTTTACACTTTCCGGCATAGCCGTTTTCTTTACCCAAGTGATGCGCGATCTTAAATACCAACCATCCTCTTGTAACGCGAAGGCGACACGCCAAGGAAGGCCCATTAAGTCGCGGTCTTTAAGGCCCCAAACTTCAGGAACTTTGCAGTTGCGTTTTTGGATGAGTTTTTTGGTGTTACCTACGATAGCATTCGGGCCATGTCCGCCGGTTCCGCCGTTTCTTGCATAGCCATCGCCGACATTTAGCCAAACAGTTCCGTCTTTATGAAGGACGCGTTTTACCTCGCCGAATACTTTTACGAGATTTGCCACGTATTCGTCGGGCGAAGCTTCGGCCCCAATTTGACCGGAATGATCGTAATCGCGCAGTCCCCAATAGGGTGGCGAAGTAACACAGCATTGAATCGTTTCGGCTTCAATGGTCGGAAGAATGTCGAGACAATCGCCGGTAATGACGCGATGATTTAGGTCTTCGATAGCCTTGAGAATTTGAAGCATAACTAATTATATCCTTACTTCTTTCAGCGACAAACAACGCGGCGATTTACCCGGAACGTGGCACCAACACTTCACACAACGAGACAATATATTCCACTAACGCTTACGACGCTGCACTACAAGATCGTCTTACCTAAGGCCGACAAAATCAGTTCGCAGGCGAGTTCGACGGTGATGTTGCTTTGGTCGAGGAGCGGATTGACCTCGACGATCTCGAAGGAACGCATGCCGCCGTGTTCGGCGATCACTTCGAGGGCAAGGTGAGCTTCGCGATACGTGGTGCCGCCGCGAACGAGAGTGCCGGAGCCGGGGGCGAAACGAGGATCGATCATATCTATGTCGAACGTCACGGCAAAACCGCCCGGGGCCTTTGACGCGATGGCGATCGCATCTTCGACGCACGACAGCATTCCGCGTTTATCGACATCGCTCATCGTGAAGAACTGATCTCTCAGGCCGAGAGATTTGATGCTTTGACGTTCGCCTGCGTCAAGATCGCGGGCGCCGACGTGGGCAAAGTACTTCTTATTCAATTTCGGAAAAAAGCCTTCTAACCCGACAAGTTCCGCGTTGCCTTGTCCAAGTAAAGCAGCCAGCGGCATACCGTGAATGTTCCCTGAACTCGAAGTTTCGGGCGTGTTTATATCGGCGTGAGCATCAAACCAAATGAGTCCTATCTCCTGATCTTGTTCGCGATAATGGGCCGAAATAGCGGAAAAAGTGCCGATAGCTATGGAATGGTCGCCGCCGAGAATCACGGGAAATGCTCCGTCGTTCAGCAGCTCGTGCAACGATGAACTGATGTTGCGGCAGGATGCGATCATTTCGGCGAGATGTTTCGGATTTTCTTCATGCCCGTTGCCGTTTGGGCGCACGACATCGACGTTGCCGTAATCCTTTACGGGAAAACCCAGATCGGCAACGTGGCCGGCGAGGGTCAGGCCGCGAATATTAGATAACCGCATCGCCTCTACGCCTAGCTCGCTGCCGGTTTGGCCCGCGCCATAACCAAGCGGCACGCCGAGAATGCCGATCAATTGATCCCTATCTAACGAACCTTTATTCATAAAAATTAGAGCTCGCCAAAACCCCGGCGAAAAAGATCTGTGATCTGTTCGAAGGCGGCGGCCTCATCGTCGCCGTCCACTGAAAGCAGAAGCTCGGAACCTATCGCGGCTGCCAGCGTCAAGACGCTAAGGATGGATTTCGCGTTTGCGATGAGATTATTTTCACGGCGTTCAAGGTGAATGCGGCTCTTAAAAGTGCCGGCCAAACGCACAAGCTGCGCGGCGGCCCTGGCATGCAAACCGAGCGGGTTTATGATCTTTACCTTACCTTCAAGCATCTTTTTTGAGGCTCTGCGGTTCGAGCAAAGCACTTGTCCTGTAGATAGCTTGTTTTCCCTGCTCTTCGACTTCCCTTGCAAGCTCCGCCAGAGTTATCTCTTTTCTGTTGGCCGCGAGTTTTATCACCATCGGAAGATTTACGCCGGTCACGATCTCGACCTCGTCCTTCTTTAGGAACATAGCGGCAATATTCGTCGGCGTACCGCCAAACATATCGGTCATAACCAGAACGCCAGTGCCTTTCGATACGGATTTGATCGCCCGGTCAACCTGGTCCTTTGCCATTTCTACGTCGTCATGCCATCCGATCGACACGGCCGTAACATGGCTGATGTCTCCGATCACAGCCTCAGCCGCGGCGAGCAATTCATTTGCCACCTGACCATGAGATACGATAACCCCACCGATATTTTCCATAACAGTCTCATCCTATTTTTGCACATCACGGTGGTTAACCGAAACATCGTAACCGCCTTGTTTTAGGGCCTTTTTTAGCTTGTTCGCAACCATTATAGACCTGTGTTTACCGCCTGTACATCCGATGCCGATGGTTAGATAAGACTTCCCCTCGCGTTTGTAGAACGGCAAAAGATAATTGAGGAGCGACGAAAATCGCTCGATCGTTTCATTGACCTCAGGATATTTTTCGAGGAAAGCAACCACTTTACGATCTTCGCCGGTAAATTCCTTTAGCGTCCGATCGAAGTACGGATTTGGCAAATGGCGAACATCAAAGAGAAGGTCCATATCGCGCGGATTTCCAAATTTATGCCCAAAACTAACTATCTGAACACGCAGCGGCGTTCCCTCTGGCTCGGAGCTGAACCGCTCGACAAGTAGCCGACGCAGCGTATGAACAGTGTGGTCAGTGGTGTCGACGATAAGATCAGCCAACCGACGCACCGGCAACATCGCTTTGCGTTCGCTTCGGATCGATTGGAGCAGCGACTTTCCGTCTTTTGCCGGATGCGGGCGACGGGTTTCAGAGAAACGGCGTTTAATGACCTCGTCAGACGCCTCGAAAAAGATCACGAAAGGCTTAAGATTCTTTTTTGCAAGTTTGCCAAGTTCGACCTGAAACTCGATGAGAAAATGGCGCTCGCGGATATTTATTACCAACGCCGCTTTTTCTATCGCGGCAACCTCTTCCGAATTTGGCACCAGAAGGCGCGCAAATGTGGAGAGCATCGTGAGCGGTAAATTATCGACGCAAAAATATCCTACATCCTCGAACGCATTTGTCGCCGAGCTCATGCCCGAACCGCTCAAGCCGGTGACGATGACGAATTTGGGGACGGACTTATTGTCTTGAGTTTTCTTCGCCATTTATGATTTAGCTGCCTTGGAAATAGCGGATGCGTACCGGTCTAAAAGCTCATCTATTAAACCCGTTCCCGATCGACGCGAGACAAAAACACGCACCGCTGCCTCGGCAAGCGTAGCAAGATTTCGTCCCGGCGATACGGGAATTGTGTACATCGGGATAGCCGGATCGATCTTATTATACGATCCGGCTTCCAAGCCAAGCCTGTCGGTGCCGACGGTTTCATCGATTCCGGCAAATTCGATACAAAGACTAACTTCCGCCGTCCCGGCAAGAGCGGATACGCCAAACAGTTCTCTGGCATTGATGATACCCAAACCGCGTATCTCCAGATGATCGCGGGTCAGTTCGGGAGACTCGCCGAAGATCTTGTCCCCGATGCTGCGAAGCACGACCATGTCGTCGGAAATAAGCCTATGCCCGCGTCCGATCAGATCGAGAGCACACTCGGATTTTCCGACGCCCGATTCGCCGATGAGCAAGACGCCGATCCCGAACACCTCCATCAGAACCCCGTGTGTGGTGACTGTTGGAGCGAGAGCCGCTGAGAGAACATCAGCGATGGAACTGATCGCTTCCGAACTAGGGATATTGGTTTTTAAGAGCGGGATGTTATGACGATCGGTGAAAGCGGTGAGTTCATCGCTTGGCTCGACCCCCGCAGTGACTAAAATACAGCTAATGTTTGTTCGGTCAAGACGGTCGTAAGCAGCAGTTACTTCGGTTGCGCTTAGCCGCTTCAGGTAGGAGCGTTCACTGTTTCCGAAGATCTGTATTCGACCCTGATGGATCTTATCCGCGAATCCGGAAAGAGCGAGGCCGAGTTTTTGGACGCGCGGCGAATCGAGAAAATATTTATCGAGACCGGTCTCGGCCGAAACTAGTGAAATTTCAAAATGGGAACGCCCCCGGTCAACAAAATCTTTAACCGATATCTTTCGCTGGTCGGGGGCGTTCCGAGAGGGCATGCTGATTATGGTTGGATCAGGCCGTAATTTCCGTCCTTGCGTTTATAGATAACAGACACTCTATCGTTATCAGAATTTCTGAAAACCAGGAAACTATCCGAACCGTCATCCAGCATCATCGACGCTTCATCAGCGGCCATCGGCTTGATCGCATAGCGTCGGGCATTGATGATCCGAGGGTGATTTGGCGTTGGCCGTACATCCGTCGACTTTGCCGCCACCGTCGCTGACCGCTTTGCCTTATGCGATTTGTCGATGACCTTGTTCTTTATCTTCAGGGCCTGTTTCTCAAGCTTTCCGACGGTCAGGGATAACGACTGGTACATGTCCGAATTTGTAGTAGTTGCCGTTAAAGTTTCTTTACGCCAATTCAGAACTATTTCCGAACGATGGCGCCCACGTTCGACTTCGATTATCACATGGGCCTTGGCGGGTTTGCCGTTAAACAAATGATCGATCCTCTTGAAATGTTCTTCCACGTGCGAACGCAACGCTGGCGTTACGTCAATGTGGCGGCCTGTGTATTCAAATTTCATGAGTTCCCCCTATTGTTAAAAAAAGCTAAATTACGGTCTTTCGCTCACGTGAACCGGGAATATTCATTTGGTCCCGATACTTTGCAACCGTACGACGCGACAGTTTTACGCCTTCATTACTTAAGATCTTTGCTATTTGGTCATCGGTCATCGGCTTCTTGGAATCTTCGTCCTCAACCATTTTCTTGATGCGCAATTTTAAGATCCGCGTCGAAACTTCTTCGCCTTCTTCGTTCATCATTCCTTCACTAAAGAAGCGGCGAAGTTCGATGACGCCTTGCGGCGTGTGTGCGTATTTTCTGTTAACAACCCGCGAGATCGTGGAAAGATGCATGCCGATATCCTCGGCAACATCCTTCAACATCATCGGCTTGATGAATGCGACACCGTTGTCGAGAAAATTACGCTGCCGATCGACGATGCATTCAACTACGCGGTAGATCGTCTGTCGCCGATGCTCGATATTTCGAAGCAGATCTACCGCTGAACGCACTTTTTCCTTAATGAAATCCTTAGTTTCTTTTGTCGTCTCAGTTTGATCCAGCAGTTGATGATATGTGTGGCTGATGCGCAGCCGCGGGCTTCCGTCATCGGCGAAATATATGACATATTCGCCCTCGATCTTTTCGACATAAACTTCCGGCGCGACGAAAACGGCATCGTCAGTCGCATAACGCCGGCCCGGATACGGGTCGAGTGCCCGGATCTTGTTTATCTCTTCGTCCAGAATATGAATGTCTATGCCGGTCGCTTTTGAAAGATGCTGGAGCCGATGCGGCTGTAGATCCTCTAGATGATCGCGGACGAGACGAACAGCAAGGCTGTCACCTTGTCCTTCAACTTCAAGCTGTACGATAAGACATTCTTTTACATCCGTTGCTCCGCAGCCGACCGGATCGAGTTCCATAACGATCCGCAGTGCTTTTGCCGCGTCTTCTGGAGTACACGCCGCCAAAGAAGCTATCACACCAACGTCAGTCGTCAACCGCCCATCTTCGTCAAGATTACCGATGACTCCGATCGCCGCACGTTCCAACGCCGGTGAAATCTCAAGCATACTAAGCTGCCATTCCAGGTGGTCGCTTAACGAAGGTTTGTGTGTAAGAAATTGTTCGAAGCTGGGGGCGTCTTCCTTGTATTCGATCTCCTGGGTTTTGTATCCGGGATCGAGATACTCCTGAAACTCACGGCCGTAATCTATTTCTTCGAAAGCGTCGGAACGCTCTGACGCCGTATCTTCACCACCATCGCTTTCAATTTCCGTTCCATTTTCCGAAGGAGCCTCGGCCTGAAAGTTGTCGAACTGATCTATCGAATCATTTGGAAATGAATCGACCAGAGCGTTTTCCGATGCAGAGCCATTAGATAAACCTTCATCGTGACCGTCGGCATTTTGATCGAGAATATCTTTTGAGATCTCATCGACTTCTTCGCCCTGCTGTACCTCTTCCAGTACAGGATTTGCCACCATCTCCTGCTCGATAAGGTCCTGTAGCTCCAACGACGTCATCTGCAGCATTTCTATCCTCTGCCGCAATTGCGGAGTGAGGATCATTCTTTGCTGAAGTGATGTTGTTAGTCTTAGCGATGACATACAAGACGGCAGTTGCTGTGACAAGAACTCGAAATACGAGCCTCAAAAATGTCTCTACAATTCAGATTATAAGCCTTTTTGAGATCAATGTGAACAAAGGGAGATAATCAAAGGCTGAATCGCTCGCCAAGATAAAACCGGCGAACATCGGGATCGTCAATAAGTTCGGAAGGCAGCCCGCTTTTTAAAATACGGCCCTCGGCCATTATGTAAGTACGGTCGGTAATTCCAAGCGTTTCGCGGACATTGTGGTCGGTGATAAGTATTCCGATACCTTGTTCCTTGAGATATAAAATGATGTCGCGGATATCATCTATTGCAAGCGGATCGATGCCGGCGAACGGTTCGTCGAGAAGGACAAATTTCGGTTCGGTCGCAAGGCACCTCGCGATCTCGACACGACGTCGTTCACCGCCAGAAAGCGAATCGCCGCGAACGCGCCTGACATGCTCGACACCGAACTCTTCGAGAAGTTCCTCAAGCCGAGAAACTCTTTCCGCACGGGAAAGCTTTCTTGTTTCGAGGACGGCTAGAATGTTTTGCTCGGCAGTTAGCTTTCGGAAAATGGAAGGCTCCTGCGGAAGGTAACCGACGCCCAATCGGGCACGCAAATACATCGGCAGCTTTGTCACGTCGTTACCGACGAGATTGATCGAGCCGTGTTCGGTCGGTTCGAGGCCGACCATCATATAGAACGTAGTTGTCTTCCCTGCTCCGTTAGCGCCGAGCAATCCGACGATCTCGCCTTCGTTTACCGAAAGGTCTACGTCATCGACCACGCGACGGCGTCCGTACGTCTTTCTGATCCCGTTAGCGGAAAACGACAGAGTTTCGGCTTTGGTGTGAAAGCCGTTTGTGGAAGATGTGATTTCCTGAATACTTGCCGCCATTAATAACTGTTTAATTTTCCTTTACTTTATAAACCGAGCGAGTGCGTCCGGCGGTATTCTGCGTCGATCTGCCCTCAATAGAAACGCGATTGTCACGCATGTACATTGTCATCTGAGCCGCTTGCGAAACTCCGCTGTCGGCGTCTTCAACGCGAGCCGGATTTCCTTTTAGGACGACAACTTCATCAGCAGCGGTGTAGCTTGCGTAATCGGCGTTCGCCTTTCTTTTCGGCTGCGTGATCACGACATTCTTTTCTATTTCTGAACGCAAGATCTCATTCTTGTCATTGAGATAGACGTCAGCTTTTTCACCGGTAATGCGATCGGTGGCCTGTCGTATGTCTACGGATGTAACGTAGCGGATCAATCGCGTATCACGGAAATATGTCATTGACTGAGACGATGCCGAGACTGGAACAATCGACTCTTTTCCATTCTCTTTACGCTTTACATCATACAAAAGGCTCTGCACGTTTCCATCCGCGTCAAATTGTCCTTGCTTTTGTTGGATGAAAAGGCGGTTTGCACGAACATAGCTGTTTTCCTGCCAGCCTCGGGCATTGCCGGTGTAAACGGCGGTCTCATTTTTATGATCGATCTCGGCGTTTGCCGCGGTGACAAAAACGGGCTTGTTCGAATCGCTGAACGGTGTCGCTCCGCCAGTCTGCTTTTGACTGTAATAGGTCGTACTCGCGCCGTTTCGCAGATAGGATTTTTGGTTCTTTGTATCCCAATCAATTTCCTGCGCCTTGGCACGTGCACGCGAATCCCAAACTGTCGGTTCGCCGCCTCTCAATCTCACAACTCCGTCGGCTGATGTGAATGACATTTGATCAGACAAACCGCTGCGGTCGAGTTCGGCAAATTTTGCGTTACCGACTGCATCCATTTTCTCAATGTCGCGCGACTTTTCACCAAACGCTGCATTCAATTTATCGGCAGTGAGCGTCTGTGTACCGTGTGTTTCATCTGGAACGGTCGGAACACGAACGGTTTTCGTTCCCTTGCCGCCATCGCAGTTCTTCGCGTTGTTTCCCGACGGATAGAACTCGCAATCGAAACGCGGAGCATTGATCGTAGTCTTGTAATTTTCAGCCGAGGCTTTTAACGGTTCGACGAAAAGCTCTGCGTTACCGACGGCTTCCGCACGCTGGATATTTTTTCCGTCACCTGAAAAAAATGTCTTTACGGTATCAGCCGTTACCCTTTTATTTGCGGCATCCGGTTCGTTGTTCGGAACGTCAAGCTGAATCGTCGTCCGCCCGTCGGTCAGCATTTGTTCCAGAATGCCTCCGGTCTTGAAACGCAGGCCGATAGAGCGCGGAGCGGTCATTGTAACCTTAGAATATCCGTCCGGTTTTGTTGGCGTCAGGATCGCGGACGCATTGTTGAGAGCATTGGCATCGGTCAAAGCTTGTCCGTCAGCAAACGTAGCGTTGAGTTCGCTGCCGCTTATTTCGACCGTTCGATCGATTTCTATCTGACGGATATAGCCGTTACCCAACACTCTTGCGTTCTTAAGTTTCTTTGACGGAAAGAGCTGGGCGTGTATCTTGTCGCCCTTGGAGAAATTATTTCCCTGCGTTATTTCGGCCGGGCCGTCGAGATCTACAAGGCCTTTTGTTTGTTCGTAGATCGCCCGCGAAGAGGTGATCGTAGTCGGGTTTGCATCGGCGGTGGTGACAATATGGACGTTATCTCGCAGATCAAAACGGTCGGCAGGTTTGTCATAAAGTGCGTAACCGGAATTGATGTTCGTCGGGCTCGATCCGCTCTCCGTAGAATCGATAGCAACTTGTTCGAACAACTCGGCGGTTTTGATCTCGCGCTTATTTTCGTCCGCGGCGACCAACTGGATAGTCGCTCGCCCGGCTTTCAGATCTGTAACACGCGCCGGAGATTTAGATATAGAATGAACGGTCGTGCCGTTTTGCAGTTCTATTTTTTCGTTGAGTTGATCGTAGGAGGCGAATCCGGCGTTTATCAAAGCGGCGGGTTCACCAGCCATTTCCGTCGTTTCGTATTGACGGATCTCAACGTCGCGGAGCAGTTCGATCTTCTTTTCGGCGATCTTTATATTCGCTCCAAAGGATTTACCGTTTATGTTATCCCGTTGAAACTCAACGGCTTCTTCGGCAGTTGCTGTGTCGCCTGCTTTTTTATAGGTTACCTGCTCGGTCTTGACCTTTAATTCATCGCGGGTTTCGGCGTTTACGCTTCCGGCCAGATAGGCCGTAAAATTCTTGTTCTCTTCGGGAACATAGATCGCCTTGTCGGCAGTTATCTTGTCGCTTTTTTCACCTGATTCCTCAAACACCTCTATAAACGCATTTTCAAGTTCCTGATGGTTGTCAGCAAAAGTTGTTGCCCGGTCAGCTTTGAGGTAGTATTTGCGGACGCCGCCATCGAATTCCGTACGTTCATAACCGTTGATCGAGGCTACAACGTCTTTAGAAAGAGACGTTGGAAATCCCTGCATTCTAAACTGCGGATCGCGGCTGCCCCAATAAAAACTTATGCCAATTGCGATCAAAGTAATGACCAGAAGCCCGATCGCTCCATAGCGAAAATAGCGTGGCAGATTTGCCCGCAAATGGAATTTACCAAGATTTTCCGATCTAGTTTCAGCCACTTTTCTAATTATCCGCTCTCAAATCCTCAACGACAAGCTGAAGTCTCGTATTACCTTGCCATGAATTCGCCTCTGCGGTGTAGGCTACTTCGATGCGTGAACCAACGGTCAGAGTTTGCCCCTTTGATCTATCGACACCATCCCACCATACAGCCTCAAACCGTTTGCCGTCAGCATTTTGTAGCCAAAACTTCAAGTGCTTTTCCTTCATCACAAACGGCTCGTCCTTTAATACAAGGTCCTTGGTAACGAAAACAGGTTTCGTGTTGCCCGCCCCGAACGGTTCGAATCTCGCTAATTCTTCGACGAGTCTGAGGTCAAGCGTTTGCGAAGAAACGTGTGCGTCGATCTTTATCTCAGGCGTTAGGTCTTCTTCGGACAGGATCGAACGCGCATACTCATCGAGTTTGCGTTTTAGCTCATCAATATTATCCGTCCTTAACTGCATTCCCGCCGCAGCGGCGTGGCCGCCGTATTGTTCGAATAGTTCGCCGCAGGAATCTAAGGCAGCCAGCAAATGGAAATTCCCAATACTTCGAGCGCTTCCGTGAGCGATCCCGTTCTCGATCGAAAAAACAATGGTCGGCCGGTGGAGTTTTTCGGCGATTCGCGATGCTGCCAATCCGATCACGCCACGGTGCCAGCCTTCGCCCGCGACCACGACAAAACGCTGGTCGAAGAGATCTTTTGTTTCAAAGAGCGCAAGTTCCGTGATCTGCTGCTGCACTTTCTGACGTTCGCGATTTCTTGCATCGAGAATACCTGCGATCTTTCGGGCCGCGTCAAATTCTTCTGTTTCAAATAGCTCGACAACCTGCATGGCCGCATCCATTCGGCCGGCGGCATTTATTCTCGGGGCGATGCGAAAGCCGATGTGTGTGCTGGTCATATCCGACCGGCAATCGGCTACTTCCATCAACGCTTTGAGGCCGTAGTTTTTGGTTGTCGGCAAGTCTCTCAATCCAAGCGAAACTATGGCGCGGTTTTCGCCGGTGAGCTTCATAATGTCGGCGACGGTCCCGATGGCGGCGATCTTAAGGAAACCGGGCATCAGACTTTCACGGCCTTTTTCACGAAGCAGAGCGTGAGCAAGCTTGAACGCGACGCCGACTCCGGCAAGGTGTTTGTCTGGATATTCGCAGCCGATCTGGTTCGGATTAACGACCGCAAATGCCGGCGGATTGCCGCGAACTTCGTCGGACAAATGATGGTCGGTGATGATGAAATCAAGGCCATTGTCGCGGGCCCACTCAAGTGGTTCAAAGCTGCGGATGCCGCAATCGACTGTAATGGCGAGGGTTACCCCACTAGCTCTTGCTTTTTCCAACGCTGGGATATTTACGCCATAGCCTTCGGTAAAGCGGTTTGGAATGTGATAGGTGCTTTCGCCGCCGAGGATCTGAATTACCTTGCGAAGAAGCGTCGTGCCGGTTGTGCCATCGACATCGTAATCGCCCCAGATCAGGATCTTTTCGTGGTTCTCGATAGCCGTTTGGATGCGGTCGACGGCTTCTCTCATTCCCTTTAAGAGAAACGGTTCGTGCAGATCGTCGAGGCTTGGGTTAAGGAATTTACCTGCTTTTTCGTCGGTATCGAAACCGCGGGCAATCAGCAATGCCGCGGCTAATGGCGAGACGCCCACTCTCGCAGCGAATGTTTTTGCGGCCTCGTGATCGTGTTTTTGGGTTACCCAGCGTTTCTGCATTTTCTTGTGCGAAAGCCCGCGCGTTAGCAAGGGCGTAATGCGTATGGGGATTGTCGAAAACCCCGCGTCCGGTGACCGATCAGGTTGATTGTATCGCCCTTGCTCACGCGTGGGCTTCTGCAAACTACGTTTGTGAACTCAGAAGCCCTTGCCAGAGCAATACGAGGAGAACGGTGCCGAGGGCGAGGCGATAAACGATAAAGATCATCGTCGAATGCGTGCGGAGAAACGCGATGAGAAACCAGATCGACAGGTAACCGACGATGCCCGCGACAATGGTTCCAACGATAAGCGGCACAAAGCTTTCCTGCGGCAATATTTTGACCGCCTGGCGAAGTTCCAAAAGACCGCTGGCGGTGATCGCCGGAATCGATAGCAGGAATGAAAAACGGGCCGCTGTCTCGCGTTTTTGGCCCGAGAATAGGCCGCCCATTATCGTCGAACCCGAACGGCTTGCTCCCGGCATTAAAGCTAAAACCTGAGCAAATCCGACTACGACCGCGTCGATTATTCCGAGGTGCTTTATGTCTTTCTGCTGTGAACCGACGCATTCGGCGACCGCCAGCAGCAAGGCAATAACGATCAGCATCGTGGCGATTATCCAAAGGTTTTTGGTTCCTTCGCCCTCGATGAAATCCTTGAAAAGCAGGCCGAGAGCTCCGATCGGGATCGAGCCGATAATTATCAGCCAGCCGAGCCGCGATTCACTGGAAAGCCGGTCTCCTTCACTGCCCTTGCTCGTTACCAAAGCCCAATGATCGCGGATGAATGCTGTCGAGATCGCCCAAATATCCGTGGCAAAATAAACAAATACTGCCGCGAGCGTGCCCAACTGGATCACCGCCATTGTCGCCGTTATTTGGTGCGCGTTGCCGTCATAGATGTTGGTCCAGCGGCTGGCGAAAACGAGATGGGCGGTCGAGCTGATCGGGATAAATTCGGTCAGGCCCTGCACGATCCCGAGGATGATTGCTTGTAATAAATCCATAAAAATTATCCACAGATTAACACAGATAAATACAGATTCAGTTCCGCCGATCTGTGTTTATCTGTGTCCATCTGTGGAGAGATATTATTCGCGGTAACGCGCCTTGCCGGCGATGCGGTCGTAGAGCCACGCGGGCATAAACTTTCCGGCACGAACGATGGTCGCAAGCTGCCAGGGAAAAGCGGCGAATTTCTTCCGTTTTTCGATCGCGCGGATGAAATGCGGGATAGCGTCGTCGAGTTCCATAAGGAACGGCATCTTGTTTTCGCGGCCTGACGTGAGCGGCGTTTTGATGAATCCGGGTTGGATTATCGTCACATTGACGCCTCTATCGGCAACATCGAGCCGGACGCTTTCGAAGAATGCTGTCATCCCGGCCTTGCTCGCCGAATAGGCCGCAGATTTCGGCAAACCGCGAAAACCGGCGAGGCTCGAAACCGCAACGAGATGGCCGCTACGCCGTTCGATCATATCCGGTACGACGGCGTGAATGGCATTTACTGCTCCGAGCAGGTTGATGTCGATAACTTTTTTCACGGCTTCAGGCCCGTAACTTCGCGTTTCGTCATCGTTGCCGCCGATGCCCGCGTTCGCGATCAAGATGTCGATGCGACCGAATTCCTTTCGCATTCCGCTGGCGGCATTTGCGACCGCATCGGCATCGCTAACATCAACCGCGAAGACTCGAGCCGTTCCGCCAGTTGAATTGCAGCGAGCCGCGAGGTTTTCCAGCATATCCTGCCGACGAGCGACGAGGCCGAGCGTCGCTCCGCGTTTTGCCAACGCGAGTGCGATGCCTTCACCGATGCCGCTCGACGCTCCGGTTAGAAAAACAACTTTGTTATTCCATTCCATAGAATTGGTTCAAGGTTTCAAGTTTAAGGTTCAAGGCTGTCCCGTGTCCCACTGTCCCACCGTCCCAAAGTGTCCCACAAATAAGTTTGGGACAGCTAAGTTATTGAAAACACTAGGGAGTTCAAAGTTCCAAGGTCAAGGTTTAAAGTTTTGTGTAAACCTATTTCCGTAATACGATCAGATCGTTTAACGAACAGATTGACACATTGATTAGCTCCCAGGCTAATTTATATTTCAAAGATCTTTTGCGGGAGGGCGCCGACGAAAACAGCCGCAGGAGCAACTGATGCGACAGTGTTGCATATACAGGACAGTCTTGTCAATCCAAATTACAGTTTAGGAGATTATTATCATGGGTTTTCTTATTTAGTGTAATTCGTGGAAAACAGTTTTAAGAATTCTGTCCACGAAATACACGAAAGAAGACAAATCAAGAAAAAAAGCGGATAAACCGAAACTGTGCAATTTCACAGTTAGCACAGTTCTCTGACGTGCGGGCCGAGAGATTTTAGAGCTTTTGCGAGGTCGTTCTGTTTGATAAGAATGTGATCGCGAGAGAATGCGGAGATCGGGATGATCGAAATGCCTGCGTCGGCAAGTATCCCGGAAACGGCCGCCATAAAACCAACAACGTCAAAATCCAGCTCCGTATCGAACGTCAGCATCCGAAACCCGCCTTCCACCTTCGCCTCTCCAATTCCCTCTCTGATATTCGCAATATCGATCTCATCAAGCAGCAGCGTAACCTCATATTTGTCCATCAAGATCATGAACGGCGCGGTCATCCGCGGGCTTAGGGCAGCGTTCTGGAGAAGTTGTCCCCATTCGTCATGGCTCAGAGAAACCAAATTATATGTTTCCGGAGCAACCTCGACTTTCGTTTCTTTTAATAATTCTTGTGCTTTCAAACCTTATAGTTAATACTTCCGCGTGAATCACAGTCAATACATCGAAAGCCGATCACTAAAAATAGTATAATATTCCTCGAATACAGTAAATAAACCCTGTAAATCTATAATTAGTTACATTACTCTGGAGCCGCGCGATGAAATGATCAACTGTGCGACATGTGAGCATATTATTAAGTCGAGATGATAATTCGCGAGATCATATGGAAAGATCAGTTCGTTGAAAAGCTTGCGACCAGGCATGGAGTTTCTGTCGATGAAGTTGAGTATGTTCTTGACTCGGGGCCGCATTTAAGAAAAGTTGGAAAAGGTCATACGAAGGGCGAACATGTTTATGCCGCACTCGGTCAGACATCGGGAGGCCGATATTTGATAATATATTTTATTAGAAAGCTGTCGAGAGCCGTTTTGCCTATTTCTGCACGGGATATGGACGGAGGCGAAAGAGATTACTATGCAAAACAAAAAGAAAGTTATTGATCCTTTACCGGAATCATTCGCGACGGAGGAAGAAGCCGGTGAATTTTGGGACACTCACAGCCTCACAGACTATGAAGAGTTTCTAGAACCTGCGGACATGACGTTCGAATTAAGTGAGCGTGTATTCGAAGTGCGCGTCGCCGAGGATATTTTCCACAAGCTTCAGCACGAGGCAGAATCGTCACATCAATCGTTGCCCAAAACGGTTGACCGAATATTGAGAAAAGAGCTTACCACTGTCTAACGGATTTTTGATCAAATCAACACGGTCTCTAACGCGAGATCAATACTATCAGTGCTACTTAAACCTCCACGATCGTCGTCACTATCACCGGTTTAGTGCCTAACTGCTTCTGAACAAAGCGTTTTAGATGAATTCTTAGGTTTTCCTTGAAGACATTTTTGTCGGCGATCTGGTCGCGTTTCATTTCGGAAACGGCGTTGACGACGGTTTGGCGGGCGGCGGCGGCGAAGCCGTTTAGGGGATCGATGCCGGCGACGCCGTTGAGGGTGATCTGCGGTTCGCCGGAGAGTTGGTGCGTCGCTTTATCGACGGTGACGACCAACGAGATGGCTCCGCCATAGGCAAGTTTCTTGCGTTCGCGGACAACGTCGTATTCGATCTCGCCGCTCGATTCTTCGTCAATGAATGTCTTGTGCAGATCGTGTTTGGCGACGACGCGGGCGCTGTATTCGTCGATCTCGAGCATATCGCCGTTCTCGATCAGCACTATATTGTCGTCGGTATAGCCCGGAACGTGGTTTTTAACGTATTCCTTGTGGCGAAAGAGCATACGGTATTCGCCGTGGATCGGGACGAGATATTTTGGCCGCGCGGTTTCGACCATTATCTTGATGTCTTCCTGCGAGGCGTGGCCGGAAACGTGGACGAGGCGGCGTTTCTCTTCGATGATGTTTGCCCCGCGTTTATAAAGGTGGCCGATCAGGCGGCTGATGCTCTTTTCATTGCCGGGAATGATGCGTGCAGACAGAACAACTGTGTCGCCTTTCTCGATCTCCATTCCTTTATAGGCTGATGTTGCCATGGTCCAGAGTGCAGCCCGATTTTCGCCTTGCGAACCTGTCACCAAATAACAGATCTCGTCATCGTCACATTTTCGGGCATCGCTCAGCTCGATCATCGTTCCTTCCCCGACCTTGACCAAACCCTGATCGACGGCGATCTCGACATTCTTCATCATCGAGCGTCCAAGGACGCAAACCTTGCGCCCATATTCGTGGGCGAGGTCGAAAATGATCTGTAGGCGATGAATGGACGAAGAGAACGTGGCGACAAATAATCGGCCCGGCGTTTCTTCGAAGATCTCGCGAAAGGCGGGAATGACCGCTTGTTCGGACGGTGTTCGGCCCGGTACGGTCGCGTTGGTCGAATCGCCAAGCAACGCGAGAACGCCTTCGTCGCCGTAACGGCCCAAGGTCTTTAGATCGTATGGTTTACCGATAACGGGCGTGTCGTCGATCTTGTAATCGCCGGTGTGAATGATGGTTCCGATCGGCGTTTTGATGGCAAGCGAAAAGCAATCGACCAGCGAATGCGACGCGTGGATAAATTCGATCTTGAAATTCCCGATCTCCACGACATCATTAGCCTTAACGCGATGCAGCAGAATGTCGTCGAGCATCTCGAACTCGGACAAACGCTTTTCCGCCAGAGCGTGTGTGAACCGCGAGGCATATACCGGCAGATTGAATTTCTTCAGAATATAGGCAAGTGCTCCGATGTGGTCTTCGTGGCCGTGTGTGAGGATAAGCGCGGTCATATCGTCGCGATATTCCTCAAGGAAATCGAAATTCGGAATGGAAATATCCACTCCGTAAGGCGTTTCCTCGGGAAAGCCCATCCCGGCATCGACGATGATCATCTCGTCACCGTACCGGATGCCCATGCAGTTCATCCCAAATTCGCCGATCCCGCCGAGCGGTATTATTTCTATTTTATTCACGCTTTTAAGTTGCCGCCTCTTATAAAACCTTTAGTTTAGCATAGTAATGACGTGAATTGTTTTCGAATGTCCTTGTCATCTTGTTCATTCCCTTTCATCTGGTTTCGTAGTGAATGTATTCTCGACCACTGAAAAGGAAGAACAAGATGAACAGGAAAAGATTAAACCCGAGGAGTTTTACAAGGATTAGCTATTCGCCTGAAAGAGCAAGAGTGAACTTTATCCATTCGGCTAGAGTAAGCGTTTCAGCCCGGCGTGACGGGTCGATCTGTGCTTCGCGCAATGCCGTCTCAGCCATTAGGAAATCGCGTTTTAGGTTGTTAAGGATCGTCTTGCGTTTTTGTGCGAAGGCTTTGCTTACAAGAGAGCGAAACGCGGGTTCGTCGGCGATCGTTCGGGGTTTTGGGGTAAGTATTGCTACTGCGCTTGTAACTTTCGGCGCCGGGCGAAATGCGGTTGGCGGGACATCGAAGAGATGTTGGACATCGAATGCGTTTTCGACAAGAACGGTAAGGAAGCCGCGTTCGGATGTTCCGGGCTTGGCCGTAATGCGCTCAACAACCTCTTTCTGGAACATTAAAACAAGCGATGAGAAGCATTCACGCTGCTCGGAAAGGCGTTGGAGAATGGCGGTGGAAATGTAGTAAGGAAGATTGGCAACTACTTTGGATTGCGGACTGCGGACTGCGGACTGCGGAGTTTCTGCGATCGCCTCTGAAAAGTCAATTTTAGTTGCATCTCCTTCCACGATTCGAAAATTACTGTTTGATTGAAATCGCTCACGCAGCATCGGCACAAATTCGCGGTCGAGTTCGATGGCGATGATGTTTGCACTGGACTCGACCAGGCGTTCGGTGATCGCACCTCGGCCTGGGCCGATCTCGATTATTGTGTCGGTTTCATTTGGGTTGAGAGCCTCGACGATCTTTCTGATGTAGTTCTGATCAATGAGGAAATTTTGCCCGAGAGATTTTTTGGCGAAAGAGGATTTGTTGTTAGAGCCGCGCATTGTTGGATTCAAGAACGGGGGCAAGCCCGCCTTCCAGACTGAGACTAGCTACTTTGACTCCGGCAATTCGGGATATCCGGTGATCTCGATGTCATTATCATGTCTTATGATTTCGATGTTTTTCAGTCTAAGAGCCTCCGATAACTCGGCCGCTCCTTTGCCGCCGATTGCGACTGGAGCGTCGCCGCCGATGATTATTGGTGAACAGATGAAAGTGACCTTATCGACCAGACGGGCATCGACGAAGGCTCCGGCGACACCGGTTCCGCCTTCGACGAGGACGGATTGAATGTCGCGTTTATAGAGTTCGTGGAGCACCAAGCTCAAGTTTCTCGCTCCGCCTTCGACCGGCACGACCTCGACGCCTTTGTCGGTGAGTCTTGCCACCGATTCGGGGTCGATGCAGTTTGTAAATACGATCGTCGGGGCTTCGACTGTTGTCGTGGCGAGGGTCGAATCCAGCGGCAGCCGCAAACGGTTGTCGAGGATAACGCGTGCGAGTGGACGACGACGCGGTTTCCCGCTGCGATCGGTCAGGCTCGGGTTATCGACGGTCGCCGTATTCGAACCAACCAGGATCGCGTCGTGTTCGTGCCGAATTTGCTGCACACGCTGACGTGCCGCATCGCCTGAAAGAGCAGTCGAAACGCTGTCTTTCAGGGATATTCGCCCATCAAGCGACATCGCCAGTTTGAGATGTACAAATGGCCGTTGTTTCCGATGCCAGCAGATAAACTTTTCATTCAGCCGCGAGGCTTCGTCGGCGAGAATTCCCGTCACAACCTCGACGCCGGCATTGCGAAGCCGCTCAAAACCTTTGCCAGAAACAAGCGGATTCGGATCTTTGATCGGGCAAACGACGCGCGTAATACCTGCATTTATCAACGCCTCAGTACACGGCGGAGTGGTTCCGTGATGATCGTGTGGTTCGAGCGAGACATAAGCCGTGCCGCCTTTCGCCCTTTCACCGGCTTGTTCGAGAGCGATAACCTCGGCGTGGGTGACATTGTCTTTTAGATACGCGCCTTCTCCAACGATCTCACCATTTTTAGAGACAATGACGCAGCCAACGAGAGGGTTAGGTGAAACGAGACCAACACCTTTTGCCGCAAGATCGAGCGACCTTTTGATAAGGCTCCGATCCGTTTCGATTTGTGGTGCGATATCCACTCTATTTACCTTCGGAATAACTGATAAGTGATAGCTGATAATTAAGAAGTCAATTAAACAAACCGTTCACGTAACTTTCCGCGTCAAATACCATAAGGTCATCGACCTGTTCGCCTATTCCAACATATCGGATGGGAAGGTTCAATTCTTTTGAGATGGCGACGGCGATGCCGCCTTTGGCTGTGCCGTCGAGTTTTGTCAGGACGATGCCGGTTACGTCGGCAACCTTTGTGAATTGACGTGCCTGTTCAAGGCCGTTTTGACCGGTGACGGCGTCGATTACGAGCAGCGTTTCATGCGGTGCGTCCTTAACTTCGCGGGCGGCGATGCGTTTCATCTTTTCGAGTTCGGCCATAAGGTTTGCCTTGTTATGCAGGCGTCCTGCGGTATCAACTATCAAAACGTCCGAGTTGCGAGCCTTGGCCGATTGCAATGCGTCGAACAAAACTGCAGCCGGATCGGTTCCTTGCTTCTGTTGGACGATCGGAACTCCCGCGCGTCCGGCCCAGATCTCGAGCTGATCTGACGCAGCCGCACGGAATGTGTCTGCGGCACATATGAGGACGTCGTTTCCTTCGTTCTTTATTCGCTGCGCGAGTTTGCCGATTGTCGTGGTCTTGCCGACGCCGTTCACGCCGACGACCATCAGGACGTAGGGCTTGATCGAATCATCAATCGCGGTTTCGGACGCAACGCCGTGATCGGTCGAATGCTGGAGAATATCCAAAAGCTCGTTCTTCATCACGGCTTTCAGCGCCGCAATATCGTTGATCTCTTGCCGTGAGACGCCTTTGCGAACGGCTTCGAGCACCTGCATCGTCGTTTGAACACCGATGTCGGTCGAGATCAGCATTTCTTCGAGTTCATCAAGAAGCTGTTCGTCGATCTGTTTGCGGCCTTCAAAAATGGTGTCGAGACGCGTGTTTATTGAATCGCGCGTCTTCGCGATCGCCTTCGTGAATCGGACGCCGATCTCTTTTTCGACCTCTTCTTCCTGCTTTTTCAGCTCCTCGATCGATTTGTCGAGGCCCAGCACCGAGGCCGAGAATTTGTCTTCCTTATTACGTTTCCAAAAAAATGCCATAGATATAAATCGCAGTCAGTAGTAAACCGTTGATTATAAAAAAATAACGCACGTCGAACAACGTGCGTTTATGAATGCAGGGCATGGCGAAGCGGATCATTAAAAGCACGCTCGTTCACACTCGCGTTTCCGCCTTTACTAACGAAGTAGCTTTAGCTTGTCGGCCGATTTGAAAAGGGCGTAGCCGATGATGCACGAAAATACGATACATATGTAGAACGTGACCATACTGCTGAGTGCTTTCGCTATCAGGTTGCCCATTCCAGGCAGATCGAATGGCGACAGGATAATAGCCAAAATGAATCCCACGAATATCGCCAGAACGAACAATAGAAAGCCCATGAACAGGATCTTTATGTAATTGAACCCGAGGCGGCGGATCGTATCGAGGCCGACCAGTGGGTTGATGGTAGCGAAAAAAGATTTGGTATAACCGGCGACGGCGCATGCGGCTGGAAAATAGAATAGCCCCCAGAGCAATGCGATAAAACCTACGACGACTAACGGAGCGGCGAGTTGTAAGAACGCGGCAAACATCTGCTGATTTTCCTGCGCACGGGTTTCCGGCGTTTTGCCGAATGTCGATTCCAGCGATTGTTTTTGGGTCTTCACTGCGGCTGCCCATATTTCTTCCTGTTCGCGCGATTCCTGATCGGCAACCGGCAGGGCGGTATTCGCGGGGATATTTACGTTGTTGGTTTCCGCTGTGTTCGTCAGGCTTTCGACCCGGTTAGCCTGCTTTTGGGCTATACCGTTCAGAATTTTTTTTACATCGCCGGATTGATCGACGAGTTGGCGTCCGGAATAGACCTGTGTTCCGGGGATCTTTTCCAGCTCGCTGTTGACCACATTCATCTGGCTGGAGACCGATGTCATTACCATATACATTCCAACCAGAAACACAGCCAACAGCGGCCCGAATGACGTCAGGTAAACGCCGATGCTCAGGAAGAATGGATGTATAACATCATCCCAAAGCGAGAAATCTTCGAAGTCAGGCATGAAGTTTTCGTCGAGTTTTCCCTTGACGAAATTTTCGACAGTGTTCGATAGAATGCCGAACGTAAGCATATTCGCCAGCATCAGACAGAACAATGCCGCGACCATCATAAATATGCCGCCGATCGACGATGCCGATTGGCCGAGCGAGAAAAGCATGAACAGCCCGGCGCCAAAGAACAAGCTTGTCTTGAATCTGAATGGGTGTGCCAGAGCGTTAGCGAAATCGCCAAAACCAAAGCCTTCTGCCGCAGCGGCGATCCGTCGGGCTTCTTCCTTCTTACCGGTATGGACCTCGTTTACCGGTTTGCACATCGATCCGCATATACTGCATATCCTGACGCTGCCGCCGTAGGATTTTACGCATGTCCGGCAGAGGCCGACGCCGCAGCCATCGCAGATGAATTGTGATTCAAAATCCGTATGATTTAGGCAGAAGGCGGGATCGGACTTGGCAGCAGCGATTGTGGATTTGATCTCGGGCTGGATGATCGGTTCGGGCGTTGCTTGAACATCTGTCGGTTGAGTTTCTTTGGCTGGAGCAATTGCAGGAGCAGTGGTCGTAGTTACGACGACCGGCATCGGCACGCCTTTTTCCTTTGCATTAAAGAACGGCAAAAGTGATGGAACGCGCTTGGCTTCGATCCAGCGGAGATTTCCGCGTCGAACCTTATCGTCCGGCAGCAGTGAACCACCGTCGATCCAGTCGCTCAGTTCGCCAAAGGCGGCCTCATAGATCGTGCCGTTGACATCGACCTGCCATATTTCATTGCTTTCACTCGTCATACGGATCGAATTGGTTAGGCTACCTTACGTTCCCTTTCATCGGCGCTTTTTAGAATCTCTTCGCGTTTTGTCTGAGCCTCTGTATTCGTGTTCATGAATTTCACGACGCCCTGGCCGATCTCGCCTGCTTTGCAGCCCCGGACAAGTGCCTCGACAACCGCATTGTCGTATCGCGTGCCGACAAAACTCTTAATACGTTCGATCGCGTCCGGCAGCAGCATTCCCTTTGAGTAAGGACGGTCGATCGTCATTGCATCGAACGTATCGGCGACAGAGACGATCTTTGCCTGCAGCGGGATCTGTTCGTCGGTCAATCCCTGTGGATAGCCTTTGCCGTTGACCATTTCGTGGTGCATATACATACCGGGCAGGAAGTCCTTCATCGCCGGGATCTGAGACATTATCTTGTAACCTTTGACCGGATGAGTTTTCATTATGGTGAACTCTTCATCGGTCAGCGCGGCGGGTTTCTTGAGAATAGAATCGTCGATGGCGATCTTGCCTACGTCATGGAGAAGAGCGCTGATACGGAGTATCTCGAGTTCGCCCTCGGGCAGCGAAAGCTGTTTGCCGATTGCAACGGAGATGCGTGCGACGCGTTCGGAATGACCGCGAGTGTATTTGTCTTTGCCGTCGATGGCAGCGGCAAGAGCTTTGACCGTACCGACAAATAGTTCTCGATTTTCTTTGGCGGCTTTTGCAAGACTGGCGATATGTTCCTCAAGCTCATCGGCCATCGTGTTGAACGATTCGCCTAATGTTCCGATCTCGGTAACATTGCTGCTCTCAACGCGCGTAGAAAGGTCGCCGCCTGCTATACGCTGGGTGGCAATCGAGAGCGACTGTATCGGTTTGGTCAGCATGCGAGCGGCGATCATACCTATCACAAGTGCGGCTAGTGCAAATGCGAGGCTGATCATCCAGGTCTGGAATCTCATCTCGCCTACGGACGCGAGGGCTTTGCTTTCGTCTTGCATCGTAATTACGCCGAGGCTGCGATTCTTACCGAGATGTGCGGTCGAATACGCACCGATCATATCGTGTGAATTTCCTTTGTAATCGGCGGTGAACGGAACGAGGCCAGATTGAATCTGTGCGTTCGATTGACGCCATTCGTCGACGATCTTTAGGTCGGTAAGCGGCCGTTTGGAATCGACAAGCGAAGTGTCCGGGTGAAAGAACGCGGTGCCGTTTTGATCGACGACGAAAACGATCGGCAGCCCTGCCTTCCAAAGTTCGTCCTCGCTGGTCGGGTTCATTCCGACGACTCCGCGAGAGATCTCTTTTAGCGAGACGACCGCAATTACCGATGCCACCGTGCGGTTATCGATAGAGACCTGCGACGCCATTGTCATTGCATATTCACCGTTTGTCGCAAGTTTTATCGGCTGTCCGATCAGCAGGTCCTGCGTGGTCAATTTGCCATACACGTCGTTCATGACGACTTCGAGTTCGCCGGGCGAGAAAACGCCGGGGCGGAACAGTGACAGCGATTCAGCCTCGACGGGCTTCAGATAGAGGGCAAGTAGATTGGGATTGTCTTTGAGGACGTTTCCGAGATGCTGTTCGGTTTGCGGGCTGGAGAGAATGGCGGGATTATTAGCAAGTTCCAGCGAATTGCCGACGCTCAAGACGAGATCGCCGTAACGCTGAGCGAACATTTCGATCTGGCGGGCCTTTTCCTGTACTAACTGGATCTGATAGCGATTCTCTACCGAGCGCAATTCCCTGCCGCTTCGCCCCGACAGCAGCCAGCCCGTTAGAAGCAACGGTACTAACCCCACGAGCAAAAGCGTGAAGATAACAAAATATATAAGGCTGACTTTCGTTTTCTTTTGGGACATCGGCGGGAAGGGGACGGCAGGTAGGAAGTTTGCCCAAAAACATTATATGACAATAAAGCGGCCTTGGTCAACGAGTTTTAACACATGTTTTTTGACTATGTTTTGATTCATGGTTCGTAAGAAAGAAGCGTAATGGGCCGGTATTCTCTGCGATCTCTGCGTCTATCTCGGCGGTCTCAGCGTTAAAGCTCAGTTCAACGCAGAGATCACAGATTGACGCAGAGATCGCAAAAGCCAAAGTGCAGCCGATCGCTCCGCAGATTGAAAGTTTTCTCCAACTATTAGCGTGAAATAGATTGAAAATGGAAAATCGATATAATGGTATTAAGTGTCACCCGACAGATGGAAACAGATCGAGGATGTTTTTCAAGCCGCAGCTGAGCTTATGCCCGCGGACCGGGATCGCTTTTTGTTAGAAGAATGCCCGGATGACCGGGAGCTTCGCGGAGAGGTCGAAAAGCTGCTTTCAAGTCTCGATTCCGCCGACCGGTTCATCGAATCTCCGATCTGGACCGACAGCAATTTCCTGAATACGACCGCCAAGAAAGAGATCTCGAATTCATTAGATCAAAACGGCTCTAATAACGATGAGCTTACCGGCACGCAAGTCGGTGTTTATCGGCTGACGCGGCAGATCGGCCGAGGCGGCATGGGCGCCGTTTATCAGGCTGAAAGAGCAGATGGCGAATTTCAGCAGACGGTCGCCATCAAGCTGATCAAACGCGGAATGGATACGGAATTCATTGTCCGGCGTTTTCGGCACGAACGGCAGATATTGGCTTCGTTCGAACATCCATTTATTGCCAGGCTGCTTGACGGCGGTTCGACCGGCGAAGGTGTTCCATATTTCGTTATGGAATACATCGAAGGCGAAACTTTTTACAACTATTGTGACGAGAAAAGGCTGACACTCCATGACCGGCTCAAGCTGTTTCAAAAGATCTGCTCGGCTCTTGATTACGCCCATGAACGCCAGATCATTCATCGAGATATCAAGCCGGGAAATATTCTTATTAATCGTTCCGGTTCGCCGAAGCTACTTGATTTTGGCATCGCAAAGATACTCGATCCCGACCTGATTCACGAATCGTTGAATCCGACCGGCTCGATGCTGAGAATGATGACGCCGGATTATGCGAGCCCGGAGCAGATTCGCGGACGAGATGTCACGACAGTGAGCGATATTTATTCGCTCGGCATTCTGTTATTCGAATTGCTGACCGGTCATCGACCTTACAATTTCACGGGCCGGGCGTTACATGAGGTTTCGCAGGTGGTTTGCGAAGAAATGCCGCCGCTGCCAAGCCAGGTCGTAAATGCCGATAGCAATCTAATGCCGCAATATGGCGGCAGTATAGAGCGATCGACGCAAATGCGGCAGACAAACGCCCGCCAGCTTTCGGACGATCTTGCGGCAGGATTGGACAACATCGTGATGAAGGCCCTAGCCAAGCTGCCTGCGGAACGATATGCGGACGTAAAGGAACTGTCGCACGACATTTCCCGCTTTCTTGCAGGATCTCAAGTCGATGCGCCGACTTATGTCGCAAAGGCCGCAAAGTCCGCCGCCTCTGTGCCCAAACGGGCTGACACATCGAAGGCTATTGCGATACTTCCCTTTAAGTTTCTTAACCTTGGAGCGGCGGACGACACGGATGACAGGTTCCTCGGGCTTGGCCTGGCGGATGCTCTGATCACCCGGCTGAGCAAGATCAGGCGATTTCTTGTCCGTCCGACGAGTTCGATCCTGGCTTTTGACGATACACTTTCCGATCCAATAAAAGCCGGTCGCGAATTGAACGTCGATTATATAATCGACGGCAATATCAAGAAGGCGAACGACCGGCTTCGTGTGACGATCCAGCTTCTAAACGTGAAGGAGAATGCGGCGGTATGGGCAACGTCGATCGACGAAAAAATGGCCGATGTGCTTACACTGGAAGATACCCTTTCAAACAAAGTGATCGAAGCCCTTTTGCCCCAACTGACCGGAAGTGAATTGGCCGAGTTTGCGAAACGAGGCACGGATATTCCGGAGGCATTCGAGCAATACCTGCGCGGGCGATATTATTTCAACAGCTTTACGGAGGATGGCCTGGCACGGGCGTTCGTTTGCTTTCACGCGGCGATCTCGGCCGACCCCCACTACGCTCTGGCTTATTGCGGCATTGCTGATTACTACACCTGGCTTGGGATCATTGGCGTACTGCCGCCGCAAGAATGCTTTCTGCCGGCGATCGAGGCAGCCTCAAAGGCGGTCGATCTGGACAAGGACCTGTCCGAGGCCCACGCAACGCTCGGTTTTTCTCTGCACGCCGGTAACTACGACTGGTCCGGTGCGGAACGCCATTTGAAACGCGCGATCGAACTTAATCCGGGAAATGCTTCTGCGTATGTCTGGTATTCGATCGTGCTCTATACCGAAGGCCGTTTTAACGAAGGGCTTGACCTTGCCCGCCGCGCCATTGAACTCGATCCGTTAACGCCATTCAATCATCACAACGTCGGCTGGGGCTATTATTATGCCCGGCGATATGACGAGGCTGCCGAAAAATATCGCCAGGTGATCGAGGACTTTCCCGATTATGGCTTTGGGTATTACGGCCTAAGCAAGATCGACCGCATAACAGGTAAAACTGGCGACGCCGTAAGGCTGAACGCCAAAGCCGTAGAGCTAATGGGCGGAAGTGTATTTTCGCTGCTGGCGGATGCGGAGTGTTTTGCGGCGGACGGACAGACCGGTGCTGCTCAGGTCAAGATCGGCAAATTGGAAAGGATGTCTGCGGAAAGGCACGTTTCGCCGTACGGATTGGCATTGGCTTATTGCTATCTCGGCGATAAAGAAAAGGCCATCGAGTGCCTGCAAAGCGGCAATCTTACAAAGGAAGCGTGGTTGAACTGGATGGGTGTCGATCCGGTTTTCGATATTTTGCGAAACGATGGGCGGTTTGAGGAAATACTTGAGAATATCGGTTATCGGCCTTTCTTCAGCAATTTTGCGAAAAGCGGCACAAACCTTCCGCGAATTTCCGAAGAAGATAAGCAGAAACTGCAGGTACACGACCTGACGACGCTCGTCATAGACAAAGGTCATAAAACATCGGACGGCACGACGATCGAAATGCGAGCACGAGATCTACGGCCGATCTACGCGGTTGCGGCTGCGTTGATCCTGGGGCTTGGAGCTTTTGGCGGATATTACCTGTATCAACAGAACACGAAAACGCCGTCGTTTATCGTAAAGACATCTACGTTTCAGAACCCGTCGCTTGTTGTTCTTCCCTTTTCCAGCGGCGTTTCAAGTATGGAAGGCATCGGCGTAGGATTGGCCGACGCGTTGACGCAGAGATTGGGAAATATTAAAGGCATCAGCGTGATCTCGGCTAGTACGGGACGTGCGGTCGCCGGTATTAAACCGGGCCAGATAGCGGACGAGATCGGAGCTACTTTTGTGCTGCGCGGTACATTGAACAAGACCGACGCGGGCGCCGTGCTCGAAGCTGAGTTTGTAAATGCGGGTGTTGATCACGTGATGTGGAAGGAGACGTTTACTTCACCCGATGGGGATTATTTTGCATTGCAGAGCAAGGTAGCCGAGAAGATATGGACCTCGCTGAATATGTCTCCGCTTCCGCTTGAACGGCAGCAGGTGGAGAAAAGTTATACGCAGAATTTCGGGGCATACGAAAAATATCTGATCGGCAGGTCGCAAATGGCCAATCGCAGCGCTGAAGGGTTGCAGCGTGCGATCTCGTCCTTCTCGGCTTCGGTAAAGGACGATGCTCAATTCGCACCGGCGTATGTCGGATTGGCCGATGCACATTCGCTGCTAAATCTTTACGCCATTTCACCGCCGCCGGATGCATATCCGAAGGCCAGGGAGTTTGCGACGCGAGCACTTTCCATCGACGACAATTTAGCAGAGGCACACGCCTCGATGGGGTATATAAAGTTCTATTACGAACGTGATCGTCCGGCGGCCGAGCTCGAATTTCGCAGATCGATACAGATGAATCCGTCATATGCCCCGGCCCACCACTGGTTTGCATTGGCGCTGTCGGCGATGAACAAACCCGTTGACGCGGCGAGCGAGATTCAGATCGCCGGACGGCTCGACCCGCGTTCGCTGGCGATAAAATCGGCCGCCGGGATCGTACATTTCTTTGCCGGGCAATATCAGGAAGCGTTGGCGGAATGCGACCGGGCGTTGGCTATCGATCCGGCATTCGTACCGGCGCACAAAGTGAGGCGTTGGGTATATACCGCGATGGGCAATTTCGATGCGGCCCGCGAATCGCTTGAGCGCGAGCGTTTGAATGCGGGCGGAAGCTCCGAGGATCCCGGCTGGCAGATCGTGGCGGCACAGCTTTCCTCTCTTGATTTGGACGAAAAAAAGACGGCTCTTGCCACACTCGACAAAGCCGTCCGGTCGGAAGATATTCGCGGTAACTATTTTACATATGCTTTCGAGATCGCCCTTGCCTATAATCACCTCGGCGATACTAAAACTGCTCTCGATTGGATCGAGCGAGCCGAGAAGGCCGGAACTCACAGCTTCAATATGATCGAGGCGGATCCGCGTATCGCAAATCTCCGTCGCGAACCACGGTTCGAACGCCTCATTCAAAAGCTTCAAAAAACTAAGGGTTAGCTACAAAATTTACATTCGTCAGATCGGAGCTGAGCGAGATCACTTGCGGAGTGAACGTGTATCGCTTTGCGTTTGCCGTGACGGTGTAATTTTGCCCGGTTGCCAGGTCGTCGAACGAAAAGAATCCGAATGTCCCGGTTGACCTATAAACCGGACCCGGAAGGCTGCCGCCCGTGATCGTTACAACCGCACCGCGAACAGGCGTTCCGTTAGACGAAGTAACACGTCCGCCAAGCGACGCCGTCGATGAGCTCGCACCGGCCGGCGTGACGGAAAAATCATCCACGGAAAGACCGTGATCGTTGCCGGCATTGTTGATGTCGGTCCAGCGAAGCATTATCTCGTCACCAGGATTAAGAGTGACGTTGATGGTGGATGAGATCGCTGTTCGATTCGGAACAACATTGCCGTCAAGGG
>Ga0193752_1000514_pt1 | contig 36841 bp, 26 predicted proteins | sample H1c1metaG_FD_144924 | JGI IMG/M metagenome (GOLD analysis project Ga0193752, IMG submission 144924) | Soil microbial communities from a riparian zone of the East river system, Colorado, United States - H1c1 | ecosystem: Environmental > Terrestrial > Soil > Riparian zone | place: USA: East River... | reverse complement strand
GTCGTTCGGCATGGCTCACACTTTCTATCTCGCTCCGAGCGGCAGCAGTGTCGGGCTGACGTCGGTTGCGCTCGGTCTGGTCCACGCGCTCGACAAGCGCGGCATTCGCGTCGCCTTTTTCAAGCCGATCGGTCAAGTGCTCGCGCGCGATACGGGACCCGAGCGGTCGACACACTTCATCGCGAGCACGACGGCGCTGCGGCCGGTGACGCCGATCCCGCTCGAGGAAGCAGAGCGCTTGCTGAGCGAGAAGCGTACCGAAGAGCTGATGGAGCGCGTGATTCGCGACTTTCATACCTCGGCTGGCGATGCGGACGTGGTCGTCGTCGAAGGCTTGGTGCACACGCCCGAATCGCCGATCGAAGACGAGCTGAACCTCCAGCTCATCAAAGCGCTGACTGCCGAGGTGATCATCGTTGGCGCGCTGCGCGGTGTGCGCGTAGACGACTTCGAGGCGCGCATCGCCGTCACGGCCGAACACTACGGCGGGCTCACGAAAGGTCGCGTGATCGGCTGCATCATCAATCGCGTGCCGAACGAATCGGGTTTGTCGGGTGAGATGCTCCGGCAACAACTCGCGTCGTCGATCGGGCTCGTCGGCCGCAACGGCTTTCAACTGATCGGAGCGATTCCCGAAAACGGCGAACTCAGCGCGTGTCGGACGGTCGATGTGGCGCACCAACTCGGCGCGAGGGTGATCCACGAAGGCGAGCTCCATCAGCGCCGCGTGCGCAGGTTCACGCTGCTCGCGCGCACCGTCCCGAATCTCGTCGATAGTTTGTTGCCCGGCTCGCTGTTCATCACGCCGTCAGATCGCGCCGACGTCGTGCTCGCGGTCGCGATGGCAGCCGTGAAGAAGGTTCCGATCGCAGGCTTGATCGTGACGGGCGAGGGTGAGCTCCCCGCATCGATCATCGAGCTCTGCTCACCTGCGCTCGCGACCGGGATGCCGCTCCTGGGCGTTTCAGGCACGACTTGGCAAACGGCGACCGCGCTGATGAACCTCAGCTCGGAAGTGCCGGCGGACGATCTCGAACGCGCGCGCATGAGCATGACTCACGTCGCCGATCACTTGGACAGCGATTGGCTGGTCGCGCGTTCCGAAGCGCCCGTCGAGACGCGCCTGTCGCCGGCTGCATTTACCTATCGCTTGGTCGAAGTGGCTTCGCGCCTTCACGCGCGGATCGTGTTGCCGGAAGGGAACGAGCCGCGGACGATCCGAGCTGCGATTCAGTGCGTCCAGCGCAACATCGCGCGCTGTGTGCTGCTCGGTGATCCGAAGGAAGTGCGGCAAGTCGCGCTGGGTCTCGAGCTCAGCTTGCCGGAGGGTCTCGAAATCGTCGACCCGGCTGCGATTCGCGCGAACTACGTCGCGCCGCTCGTGCAGATGCGCAAGCACAAGGGCGTGACCGAGCGGGAAGCGGCCGAGATGCTCGAAGACAACGTGTGGCTCGGCACGGTGATGCTCGCGCTCGGGGAGGTGAGCGGGCTCGTGTCGGGTGCGGTGCACTCGACTGCGAACACGATTCGGCCAGCCCTGCAAATCATCAAGACGAAGCCAGGCGCAACGATCGTGTCTTCGGTGTTCTTCATGTGTCTGCCCGACCAAGTTGTGGTGTACGGCGACTGCGCGGTGAATCCGGATCCGGACGCCAACATGCTCGCCGACATCGCGATCCAAAGTGCGGATTCGGCGGCGCGCTTCGGCATCGAACCGCGCGTAGCGATGATCAGCTATTCCACCGGTGAGTCGGGAGCCGGTGTGGACGTGGACAAGGTGCGGGAGGCGACGCGTATCGCCCGCGAGCGGCGGCCGGACCTCGTGCTGGATGGGCCAATGCAGTACGACGCAGCCGCGATTGCGGATGTCGCGAAGACCAAAGCGCCGAACAGTCCGGTTGCGGGGCGCGCGACCGTGTTCGTGTTTCCGGATCTGAATACCGGGAACACCACTTACAAGGCGGTGCAGCGCAGCGCGAACGTAGTCAGCATCGGCCCGATGCTCCAAGGTATGAGGCGGCCGGTGAACGATTTGTCACGCGGGGCACTCGTCGAAGACATCGTCTACACAATCGCGATCACGGCCATTCAGTCCGGTGACACATGACGCATTTGGTAGATTCGCCGGCGTGTTTGGCCAGACTTGGTTCAGCGGCATCGCCCTCACCTAACAGCTTGTGTTATGTGTTCTGTCGGTATGCGCTTCGAGCTGTCGAGCACACTACTCGTGTTGGTGCTCACTTCTGCTTGCGTCGATCACTCGCACGACTCGCCGAAGTCCGAGCCGCCGCATGACTCGGGGGTCGAAGACGCGTCGATCGTGGAAGTGCTGGAACACGCGTCGGTGGTCGATCCGAGCTGCGTCCCACCGCCGGACTGCCTGCCGATCAAAAACTTCATCAACATCGGCGTGTGTTGTTCGGAGACGTTGCGGTGTGGATGGGACCTTACGGATTTCGTACAGGTCGCCGCGATGTCCCCCGACGCGTACGATTTGTTCGGTCTCGATGCCGCGGCGCCGTGCTCCCCGCGTGGAGCGATCTTTTTCGAGGCTCCACCGCAGCCTGAGAAGCGCGTCAAAGGCGCGGGGGACGACATCTTGATCACGCCGGATTGTACGGCGCGCAACTTCGCGAACAGCTTGCTCAGCGGGTGTTGCCTACCGAATGACAGTTGCGGTCTGTCGACGGCGGGTTCGATGAGCGTGTTCGTGGCGCTCCTCCGAGAAGACTTCGAGCGCGAACCATTCACGTTTGCCGAGTGTGTCTCTCCGAGAGCTCTGAACGCGCAGCTCGCGGATTCCGCGCTCGCGGCTTGGGCGTACGTGCCCCCGTCCAAAGGCAAGTGCGACTACGTAGCGCTGGGGGCGAGGCTGCCGCCGATAGCCGCGCATTGAGTCGGGCGCGGTAGCCGTGGGCGTCGCAGTTACTTCGTGGCGTCCCGAAACAGCTCGGGATAATAACCCCGCACCATCGGCTTCCGGCTCGCGAGCGCGAGCGCGAGCAGCGAGCTGACATCGCCGCTTCATGCACTACATGTTGGGCGCGCCGTAAATCAGTCAGAGTCGAAGCTAGTGCCGCACTCGTGCCGCACCACTCGGGAGCTGACATGACAGGACGTGCCGAACGATTGCGATGGATCGCGGCGATCGCGTTCATGATGCAGGCGGGCATCGCACATGCCGCAGAGTTCTACGTCGACCCGGCTGCGGGCTCGAGCTCGGGTGACGGCAGCCGCGAGAAACCCTGGCAAACCTGGGAAGCCGTCCTGCAAGCAGGGCTCGTCGGTACGACCATTCACGCAGGAGACACGGTCTGGCTTCGCTCGGGTAAACACGGTGCGTCGGCGGTGAAAGGCGGCACGTATGCGCCCGCGATCACGCTCGCTGCAGAAGCCGGCCAAACACCGCAGCTGAGTGCTGCAACGTTTGCGCAAACCAAAGGCTGGGTCGTGCGCGCTCTCGCGATCAGCGCGTCGTTCGGTACGAAGACGGGCGGCAACCTGCTCTCGATCGACAAGTCGAGCGCAGACATCACGGTGCGCGAATGTAAGTTGTTCAGCGTGGAAGATGCTTCTGGCTGGACGGCGGATCAGTGGATCAACACTGCGAGCAGCGGAATATCCGTCAGCGGTGATCACGTCGTCATCAGTCACAACCAGCTCACGAACGTTCGCTTCGGGATCAGCGTCGACGGCCCGAACGCGCTGATCGAGTACAACAGCGTCGTGAACTTCTCCGCGGATGGCTTGCGCGGCTTGGGCGACAACGGCGTCTTTCAGTACAACCTGGTGAAGAACGTGTACGTCAGTCAGGAAGATGGCGACGACAATCACGACGACGGCTTTCAGAGCTGGTCGACCGGGCCGAACGGCCCAGGCAGTGGCGTCGTGAAGGGCGTGGTCTTGCGCGGAAACACGATCATCAACCGCGAGGATCCGGCGCAAAAGCTCAGCAACTCGCTCCAAGGCATCGGCTGCTTCGACGGCTTTTTCGACGACTGGATCGTCGAGAACAACGTCGTCGCGACCGATCACTGGCACGGGATCAGCTTGTACGGGATGCGCGGCGGTCGAATCGTGAACAACACGGTGGTCGACGTGAACGCAGTCGATCCGGGGCCGCCGTGGATCATGGTCAACGACCACAAGGATGGAACGAAGAGCAACCACGTGTTGATCCGCAACAACCTCGCGACCGACTACAGCATCGCGGGCGATGATCTCACGCAAGACCACAACACCGAGCTGAAGGACCTCGCGATGTATTTCGTCGATCCGGCGAAGCTCGACTTGCACTTGAAGGCGGGCGCCGCAGCGATCGATCAAGGAAGCGCGGATCAAGCGCCTGCACTCGATGCCGAACGCATCTCACGGCCGCAAGGCGGAGCGATCGATCTCGGCGCATACGAGTCACACGATCCGAGCGTGAAGCCTTCGGACGGCGAGGGCGGCCAAGATCTCGTGCCGCCGCCAGCGGCAGGCCAGGGTGCTCCGCGGCCTCCGAGCGGCGGTGCTGGAGCAGCGGGAGTGTCAGCAGGCACGGGAGGTCAGCCGAAAGCTGGCAGCGCAGGTGAAGCGACGTCCGGGCGCGGGGGCAGCAGGGCCGCAATCGATGCAGGTGGCGAAGAAGCCGACGGCGGCAGCGCGTCCGACAAATCGAGCGACTGCGGCTGCCGCTTGTCGCACCGACAAACGAGCCTGCCGCTCGCGTGGTTGCTGCTTGCGGCGTTCGCCGTTACGAGACTTCGCCGGACGAAACGCCGCTGAGCGATTAGCGCTTGTGCACCGACGCGACTTGGTAGAGCGCGGGGGACACCGTAGCGATCTTATCGATCTGTCCCATGTGCTCGCGCGCTTTGGGGTTTGCAAGCATGCGCTGGAAGTCTTCCTGCGATTGCCATTGCGCGTAGTTTGCGACGTGTTTGCCGTCGAGGCCCTTGTGAATGTTCGCGGAGACGAAGCCGGGCAGGCCCTTCATTACTTCGTCCGTCGCTTGCTCCAAGAGCCGAACGAGCTCGTCTTGTTTCTCCGGCGTCGTTTCGAACAGGTTGATGAGCGTGATGATCTTTGCGGAGGGATCGATGGTCGTGGTGGGCATGGAACACTCCTGCTGGGTACGACGGAGCATCGCTCCGACGTTCCACGTAGGGCCCGGGCTGAACGCGTCAAGGGTGACCAGTCACGGATTGACAGCGCGCCTAACGTGCGCAACCCAGTTCGCGATGGTTGCTTCACGAGACGTTCGCACTTGGCTTGTGACTTTACGCCGCAATTTGACGCCGGCCCCAAAGCCACGCTGGCCTGGGCTCAGCCCCGTCGCGCATCGCGTCGAAAACGTCGTTCACCTGCTCGACAGCGCGATTCCTGTGCCAGGTACGCGTTTTCGCGTCGGTCTCGATCCGCTGATGGGATTGTTTCTGCCGGCGGTCGGTGACGCCGTCGGTGGCTTCGTGTCACTCGGGGTGCTGTTTCTCGCCGTGCAGTACCGCGTGCCCGCGCCGATCATTAGCCGCATGGTCCTGAACATCGGCGTCGACACGGCGATCGGTGCGATCCCGGTCGTGGGCGACGTGTTCGATTTCGGCTGGAAAGCGAACGAACGCAACTTCGAGTTGATGGCGATCCACCGTGGCGATCTACCGCGGCGCAGTGCACCGATCACGTATTGGTTTTCAGTGATCGGTTTGCTGATCGTCGGGTTGATCTGCGTCGCCGCGCCGATCGCGCTCGTCGTGTGGCTGATCCTTCGCCTTCAGAGCTGATCCCAGCTCAACGCGCCTGGCGCGCGAACGTCTCAACTCTCCAAATCGAGTTCTCGCGGCCCAACATCGCGAGCCAGGCGATCGCGGCCGAACCGCGCAGTCCGCGCAGCTCGATGCGCGCGTGTAAAAGCTCCGCGTCTTGCCACAATACGCGCGTGACCTCGAAGCCGCCGCCGTCAGCTGCGCATGCTTTGAGTTGTGAACCGTGCCTCTGCAACACTGCGACCTGCTTACCGCGCTGCACGACCGCGCATACCGCCGCGTCGAGCGCGCGGACGATCGCCGCTGCGGCGACGCCGGCTGGCACCATGTCGTCGAGCGTCATGCCGGGCCCGAAGCCAACCCAAGTGCTCTTCGCCCGCTTCACCAATCCGCAGTTCTCTTCAGTCGGCAGAATTGGGGGACCACCCCCGGGACCGACCGGAGGCGCAGCGAGCGGATACTCCGCCGCTGGTGGCGGCGGCTCGGCACAGTTGGCCGTAGCGACCGCCAAGACCGACAGCCAAGCCACCAGGAAGCCTTCGCGCGGGCCCAGAGCAGTCGTTCGCGTTCCCGCCTGCGGCACGGCCATCGCTAACTTTGTCGTGCGCGCGGGACTTGGACAATGCGCCGCCGCCATCGGAGGCGGTGCGTGTAAGCGAGTGTGATCCGTCGGTCGTGGTGGCAGTGTGCTGCTAACGACTAAAAGCTCGCGAGATTCGCGCACGAACGAGGGGACAGGACTCATCCGATGCGCTAACTCGCGACACATGCGAGATCCTGCATTGCGCGCAGCTGCTGCTGTCGGCTGCGTTCTTCTCAGCTTTGCCTGCACGTCGGTTCGCGAAAAAAAATCGCCTTCCTCGAGTGACAAGGCTGACGCCGGCGAGTCCGGAGCGGCGGGCAAAGCCGGAGGAAGTGCGGGTTCGGACTCGACGGCGCAAGCAGGCGAAGACGCCGCGAACACGAGTGGCCCACAGGACGGCAGCGCAGGTGAAGCGCCACCTGCGGGCGGCAGCGGTGGCTCGCCGAACACCGGCACCGACAACAATGCAGCCGGTAAAGCGGGCGGCACTTCGGCACAGGCGGGCTCAGCGGGCATAGCTGCTGCAGCTGGGAGCGGCGGTAGCGTTGCGCCAGTAACGGGCGCGGTCCGCGGCGTTTTGATCGATGCGTTGCGCCGGCCGCTCACGAACGTCGCGCTTCGCATCGGCGATCAGAGCGTGACGACGGACGGCCTCGGTAAATTCTCGGCCGACGACGTCGCGGCGACGTACGCCGTGTCGTTCAAGCTGTCGACGATCGTCGATCGAATGCCCACGACGTATGCGTGGCGTTTCGAAGGCCTGACCCGGCGCGATCCAACCTTGCAGACCTACGTCGCGGCCGAGCAGCAGCTTGCGAGCTTGGTTTGGCATACGCAGGGCGCAACGTTTCCGCTCGCGGAGAACCAACGCATGGTCGCCTGCTTCGGCAGCCCGGACGGCGACTTCGCGGTTGGCGTAAACCAGGCCGACTACGATTCGCCGCTCGTGTTCTGGAGCGGCCCAGAGACGACGGTCGGCGTGACGCACGGCCTTCTGTACACGGTCTTTGGACCCGAGGAGTTGCCGCTCGAGTATCTCGCCCATGACGCGAAGCCGGTCACACTCACGGTCGGTGGAGACGCGGAAGCGGCCTTCAACTTCGCAAACATGAAGCCCCCGGCCGGCGCGATCACGGGTCGCGTGAGCGTCACCGGGCAAGGCGAGCGCGCAAACTGGGTCGTCGTGCGCTGGACCGACGGCGCGCAGATCGTGATCGCGGACGACGAGTCGCCGATGGAAGCGTTCTCGTATCTGGTCCCTACGATCACGAATGCCACCGCTGCACTCGTCGCGATGCAAGGTCGTTACGATTCGTATCCGCGTGCGGTCGCGTTCGCGGACAACTTGAGTGCGGGGCAGGCTGGCATTCAGCTCGACATTCCGGCGTCATCTGCGCTGTCCGCGCCCGGTGAGGGAACTATGCGCGTGGATGCGGCGACGGCGTTCCAGTGGACCGGCGATGCAAAAGTCTTCGTGCTCGTCGCGCGTGCCAAGCAGGGCTACGACAAAATGTACGTAGTGACGTCGGCCAAAGAGGCCAAACTTCCGATCGGCGAAGCCACTGCGTACACGCCGCCCGTCGGCGCAACGTTCGAGTGGTACGTCGAAACGCACGGAGCGTACGCCAACATCGATGAAGCTGCGGGCAGCGACGGCTTGATCAGCGCGTTCGACGGGGAGCTGCATGGCCCGCGGCGCGGCAACGGCAGCTTCACGGTCTCGGCGCTTCGGACGTTCGTCACCGCGCCGTGAGCTCAGGGCTTCGTACGTAGAGCTTCGTCGCTGAACGCGTGTGGCAGTAGTGACGCCGTCGTGTACTGCTTTTCGGTTCCGTCGTTGCCGTAGCAGCGGACCTCGAAGCTCGGCGCGAACTCTGCGAGCACCTGGCGACACGCACCGCACGGCGTCACCGGCTCTTGCGCGCTGCTCACGATCGCGATCGCGTGAAACGTCCGCACGCCGGCCGCAACTGCTGCGAACACCGCGTTGCGCTCGGCGCACACGCACAATCCGTAGCTCGCGTTCTCGACGTTGCAGCCGGTGAAGATGCGGCCGTCATCTCCGAGCAGCGCCGCACCGACCGAAAACTTCGAGTACGGCGCGTACGCCCGCGCTCGAACTTGCACGGCTGCACTCTGCAACGCATTCCAATCGACGCTCACAGCGGCAGCTCCGTGATCACTCCGGTGAGCAATCGTGAAAAGTCGTCGCGCGTCGCGCGAGCAGTCGCTTCGACCTCGGCGTGACTCAGCTTGTGCGGCGAGATTCCCGCTGCGAGATTCGTGATGCACGAAATCCCGAGCACGCGCGCGCCCATGTGCCGCGCCGCGATCACCTCTTGAACCGTGCTCATCCCAACCGCGTGTGCGCCGAGCGTCGCGAGCATGCGAATTTCAGCCGGCGTTTCGTAGTTCGGTCCGAGCAGCCCCGCGTAGATTCCGCGGCTCACCTCGATTCCGAGCCGGCTCGCAACGCCGCTCGCCAGCGCGATCAGCGCCGGATCGTAGGCATCACTCAGGTCCGGAAAGCGCACCCCGAGGCTGTCATCGTTAGGCCCGACCAGACAATTGTGTCCAGTCAGATTCAGATGATCTTCGATCAGCATCAACTGACCGGGCTTAGTGCCCAGTCGAATGCCGCCGGCGGCGTTCGTGATGATGAGCACCTGCGCGCCGAGCCGGATCATCAGGCGCGCGCCCATCACGACCTGCTCGGCCGAGTAACCCTCGTACATATGCACACGGCCTTGCATCGCAACGACTTCGCGGCCGCCGATGCTGCCAAACACGAAGTTTCCCGCGTGTCCCGCGACGGCCGGCGAGGGTATGCCTTCCACATCCGCGTACGGCACGCGGTAGGTGTCCGAAAGTGTGTCTGCAAACGCACCCAGTCCCGACCCGAGCACCAGCGCGACGCGCGGTTCACGCCGCGTCGCTTTCAAACTTCGTAGCGCATGTTCCAGCCGTTGACTCGGCATCACATGTGTCATGCGCAACAGTAAGGTCGGAGTTACGCGGGCTGTGTCAAGACAGCGTTGGCCCGAACATCGATCGAGTGGTACGGTACCTACAGGAACTTCTGGAGACCCTTCGTGAGCGAGAGTCTTCATCGCTCGTTTAGACTTCTGCCGTCAGAGCGCGTGCTCTGGCACGGCAAACCAAGGCTAGGGGTTTCCAGGCAAGGCGTGTGGGTCGTCGTCCCCGCCTCGTTCATAATCCTCGCAGTGATCGTCGCGCTGTTTGCGGGTTTGATCGCAGCGGCCGGAATTCCCGCGGTGCGTTCCACTGCGTTTCTCGCGTTTTACTTGCTCGTTACGGGCATCGCCGCGTGGTTCGCACCGCGCGCTTGGCTCGACTCCTGCGAGTACTTGATCACGGATCGCCACGTGATCTGGAAACGCGGGCAGGTGCGGCGCGTGATCGACCGCAGCGCGATCTCGTATGGGCGCATTCGCTGGCACCAGAGCGAACCTGGCGTGGGTAGCCTCGAGCTCGTGCGCGCAGCTCCGTTTGGTCCATTGTCGCGTCGCCAGCGTCTTCTGTTGCACGACCTGGAAGCGCCGGATCGCGTGTACTCACTCATTCGCGGAACCGAGCCAACCGACTTCGCAGGCTACGGCGACCTGCCTCTCACCGATCGGCTCGACCGCGGAGAGCAGGTGTTGTGGGGCTCGGCGCCGGCCGGGTATCGGATCGGTCGCTCGGAGCTGATCACGTCGAGCGTGGGAACGGTCGTGCTCGCAGTGGGTTTGCTGTACGGGCATCGCATGGCGAACTTGCTGCTCGATCTCGAGCGCGTGGGTTTGCCAGTGCAGTCGTGGACGTGGCTGCTGCTGTTTCTGGCGATCGTGATCTCTGCGCTGGCGATCACCGGAGTAGGTGCGTGGCTCGTATGGCGTGGGTTGTGGGGTTCGAGGGCCGCAGGGTCGTCGACTGAATACATCCTCACGGACACGCGCGTGCTCATCCGGCGCGGCGAAACCGAGCTCTCGGTCGATCGGCGCCGCATCGTCGACATCGCCGAGTTGCCTTGCACCGGAGATCTGCGCAATCTGTTCTTGATACTAGATGGGTTGGGCGCGACCGCCCTCGATGACAGCGGCGCGCTCAGTATCCTGCCGCCGCCACGGGCCGCAGTGCTGCCCGTTTTGTACGAAGTACGGGACCGTGAGCTGTTTCGCCGCCTATTGTTCTCGACCACTGAGCCACCGCTCCGGGATGCGGCGTAGGGAGTTGTTGGCAAGCGGCGCAATGCGGGTATGTGCGGGTAGGTCAGGCTGCGGTTTGACCGTCCATACGGGTCGGTCTAGTCTCGACTCCCCGATCTACTGCGGGGCCTTTGCATCGCGCCCGCGCGTGTCGTCTCACAATGCTGCGCGCTTGTTCGAACTGTAGAAAACTCCTGGCCTCTGCAGCCAGTGTGTGCCCCGACGACGCCTCGCCGGGCGTACCGGTCACGCTCACGGAGCTGCCCGCAGCGCTCGCGGAGCGCTTCAGCGTTCGAGAGCCATTTGCGGTGGGTGCGACGGGTACCTCGTTTCGGATTACGGCCGCCGGTCAACCGGACCGACTCCTCAAGGTAATCAGTGCGTCGGTCATCGCGTCGCCGGCCGAAGCAGCCCGGCTGCGGCGAGACCTCCAGCGTCAGAACGAGATGAACGTTCCGAGTTTGGGGCGCGTCCTCGAATTCGGAATCGAGGAGTCGGTGCTGTGGCTGCTGCGCGAGTTTGCGCCGGGTGAGTCGCTCGCGACGCGGATGCGCCGGCCCGAGTGCCGGACCGGTTTGCCGCTGCCAGCTGCACTCGCGATCGCGGCGCAGTTGTCGGCTGCACTCGACGAGCTGCATCGCGCGGGCCTGTTGCAGCGCGACTTGAAGGCGGGTCACGTCATCGTCGAATCCGCCGGCGAGTGGCCGCGCGTGCGTCTGATCGATGCCGGGATTGCAGCGGCGCCGGCGTTGGTTGCGCCGGAAGTCGCGGCGGGTGCGCCAGCCAGCTTTCGTTCCGACCTCTACGCGCTCGGTTGTGTGCTGCATCAGTCGTTGTCGGGCTCGGTACCGGACGGTCGCGATTTCGATCTCGACTGGCCGCGGCCGTTGGCTGCGTTACTCGCGTCGCTGCTCGCGCACGATCCGAACGCGCGGCCCGCTTCGGCGCAGCAGGTCCGACGAACGCTCGGAGCGCTCTTGCCGGGCGATGCACCGGCAGACGTGCGAGGTTCGTGGCCGGCGCCAGGAGCGGCGCGCGGGCAAGTGGGGGATTCAAGTCAGGCGGCGGCACCGAAGTTCCGCGCGGGAGTGGGCAAGATGTCAGACAAAACCCAAGAGATCTCACTCGGCGAGATGGAGGCCGCGGATCCGCTCGATGCTCCGACGCAGGAAATCAGTCCAGCGGACATCGCGGCCGCAGTGAAGAGCGCGCAGGAGTCGAAGAAGTCGGCCAGTGTCGCAGCAACCTCGAGCAGTGTTGCTCCGCCGCCGCCAGCTGCAGCGATTCGCCAGCGGCTGTCGACGAAGATGAGCGCGTCACCGCCGCCGCCTCCACCGGAGTCGTTGGTGCCGCCGGCGCAGCGCAAGAGTGACTCGCAGCGGCCCGCGCCAACGGCGTCGCGTCTCGATTCCGTGCAGCCTGCCGCGCCGGTTTCGAAACCCGATTCGGTACGACCTTCGAAAGCACCGTCGAGTCGTCCAGCGCCGCCACCAGCTGCATTCGCGCATCGGACGTCTGGAGCACCACCGCGCGCGAATGAGCCCGCTGGGACGGGAACGCTGCCGCCGCCCGCGCGGCCGTCCGCGACCGCGCCGAGCGCAGCCGTGATTCCGAGTGCTCGATCGAGCGCGAGCGCGCCGAGCGCGACCGCGATTCCGAGCGCTCGGCCTGCGAAGCCGGATTTCACTAAGACGATGGCTGGGCTCGGTGGCTCGCTGAGTCGCGGTTCTGGCGATGGAGGTGGTGCGAAAGCGCCGTCACCGAGCGCGTACGGAGCGAGTTCGCGCGCGAGCGGAAGCCTGCCCGCGACTGCATTGCCCAACGCGACGTCCGGGGATGCAGTCGCAAAGTCGTCCGAGCTCGACGCTCTTCGCGATGTTGCGGCCCGCAGCGGCTCGACGCAGCGAGGCATCCTGCAGCCGTCAGCAGCAGAGGTCTCGGCCGCGCGGCGTCCGGCTCCGAACATGCCGTCGCGCAATACGACGGAGCTCGGAATGCCGGCGGTGAAGCCGTCCACGCAGCCGTCGTCGAATGGAGGCGGTGCTGCGAACATCGCGTCAAGCACGGCGACGCTGAGGCCGGGCGCGATGGGCAGTTCGCCTGCCGATGCAGCCGTGGGTGAGGGCGTTCGCGCTCGTATCAACACAGCGCCGTTGTCGATGCGCGATCCGACGCTGGATACGGCTCCGGGAACGTTGTCGGCTGTCCGGAAGGCCGATGCCGGTGCGGCCGCGACGCCAAACGCGTTCAGCTCGGACGCGAAGCTCGGTGCGGCGGCAGGTGCAAGCGCGGCTGTTGCCACAGGGATGGCGAGCTCGGCCGCGCGAGCTGCCACTCCGCCACTCGTTGCCGCTGATGGCGGCAGCGAGTCGAAAGCCGCAAAGTCCGCAGTAGTGGGTGGTCCATCCGAGCCGGTCGCCGCGGCCAAACCAGCGGTCACAGCTGAAGCGCGTCCGATCACCGGCGCTACCGACGCGAGCGCGAGGCAGGACGCGCGTCCAATCACGGGCGTAACCACGGCGGAGGACTCGAAGAGCGCGGAGGAGTCGTACGCTCCGACGCTCGGGCACACAGTGGCGGCGGACTCGAAGAGCGCGGCGGAGTCGCACGCTGCGACGCTCGGGCCGACCGCCACGCCGGCGAGCTCGAAGACTTCCGCGGAGTCGTTCGCGGCATCGCTCGGGTCGAAGATTGCGGCGCTCGGGTCGAGAATTGCGTCGGGTGAGTCGAAGAGTGCGGCGGAATCTCATGCTGCATCGCTCGGGTCGAAGACTGCAGCGGACAAGCCGAAGACTGCGGCGCTTGGGTCGAACACCGCCGCGGGTGCGTCGAAGACTGCTGCAGTCGAATCAAAGATGGCTGCAGTCGAATCGAAGACTGCAGCAGCTTCAGCCGACTCGAGGAGTGGAGCAGTCGAATCGAAGGTTGCAGCAGTCGAGTCGAAGACTGCAGTAGCCGGCTCAAAGACTGCGGCAGCCGAATCAAAGACGGCTGTAGTCGAACCAAAAACTCGAGTGACCGAGACGAAGGCGACCCCGGAGTCAGCCGCGCGTTCCGCTCCGCTGGCCGCGGCCGCGGCCGCGCCGGGCGCATCGTTCGATGTCGAAGCGTTGTTCGACGACAAGCTCGCACCGGAGCGGGCGGTGATTTCGAGGCCCGACGAGCCCACCGATCCGAAGACGAAGCTGGATCGAGAGCCGGCGGCGGAAGTCACGCCTTCGACTCCCGCGCGAGCCCGGCGCTCGCGAGGGCTGAAATCGTGGCCGCTGTTGGCTGCAGCAGGTGTCTTGGGACTCGTGGCGATCAGTCTGTCGTTCCGTGCGTGCGGTTCGTCGGATTCGCAAGTCGCGAGCTCGACCGCGAAGCCAAATCTCGTCCAGCCGGCCACGCCAGTGGCTCCAGCAGCGCCACCACCAGCTGCAGCCGCAACGCCGGCGCCAGCAGCCGAAGCAAAGCAGCCCGAAGCGGTGGCGACGGCAGCAGCGGACAAGCCTGCGACGGACAAACCCGCGCCGGCAAAGCCTGAAGCCAAGCCCGCAGCCGAGCCGCAGGCGCAAACCGATCTCGCGGGAGGCAAGACTTTGACGGCGCAGCAGGCGCGTCCGGGGGCGCCGTCGTTGCGAGGTGGAGTGGTTCCATACCGAGCCAACAACGATCCGCAAGTGGACTACAAGGCCAAGGGCCGGGAGCTCTACAGCGCGGGCAAGTACAAGGAAGCAGCGGACGCGTATCAGCACGCTTCGCAGACCGCGCCCTCCGATCCCGGCGCGTTTGCGGGCTTGGGAGCCTCATGGCTAGCGGCAGGTCAGCCCGAGAAGGCGATCACTGCGTACCAGCGCGCGCTGCAGCTGAAGCCTGATGTTTCAGGCTTCCAAGCAGCGTTGGGTCGGGCCTATTTGTTGAAGGGCGACAAGGGTCGAGCTGCGTCGGCCTATCGAAAAGCGTTGGAGCTAGACCCGCAGAACTCAGCAGCGAAGACAGGCCTAGCGAGCGTGCAGTAGTAGTCTCGCTCGCTCCGCCGCCATCAGCCGCCGTTTACGTCGAGGCGTAGCTAAACAGCGCGCCAGGCGAGGCTGTTTCAACGGCGCGGGCGGGCAGGGCGTTCTGGCACCTCGGTGCTGGTCAACTTCGCCAGTCCTGTGAGGGCAGGTCCCAAGCCTCTCAGTGCTTCGACTGCAGCCGGGACCGGCGATGCAGCCATCCGCAGCTCGAGCTCCGGTCCACCGGGTCGCCGGACGATCCGTGCCGACGCGGTCGGAGAAATCTCAATCAACGCCGCTTCCGCTCGCACCCACAGTGCAACGAGTTCTCGCGACAAAGGCTCGGCGTCGCTGCTGACCTTGCTCTCGGCCTCGACGCGAGCAGCGCCTGCCAGCGCGAGCTCCCTCGCGCGCTCGACGCCGAGCCCGATGACGTGTTCCGCGAACGCGTCAAAGTCGGTGACGTTCCGCGCACGCCAGAGCACGAGCAGCTGGGCCTCGTACAGGCCTAGCTCGAGAACATCCGTATCATCCCGGCTCACTGCTCGCCGCAGCCGTTCGACCCGCCGGTCGTAGACGGCCCGGGCCTCCGTGTTCCGCACACCCGGCACGACGTGCGTAGTGCCTTCGGGCTCGGCCAGGCCTTCGGGTGAACGCGGCGGGCGTCGCAGACGATCCACCCGCCCCTCGGCTAAGTCCCTCAGATCCGCAGGTAATTTTCGCAGGCCCCCACGCCGCGGCGGGTCTCCCTCGGGCGCCTTGCCGCGCCCGACCTTCGCCCGGTCCGGGCCGCGCTCGGGTGAGCTGCCACTTCGCGGTCCGCGTCGATAGGGGTTACCTCGGTGCTCGTCCATTCTTCTTCGCAGCTCGCTCGTGAGAGAATCGTTCGCCGTACCTGAAGACCCTCAGGTTTTTGCTTGCAGGAGGGCAGAGCATCCGTACACTGCCAGCCCCTGTGGACGGCCGGGCTTTTTAGACCCTCGCCGCCCAGGCTTCCAGCGAAACTCGCGAAGAAGATTGAGTAACAGCCAGCCGAGCAATCCTCGATTCTCGGCAGACTTTTGAGCAAGGACGAGACGGATGTACGCGGTCATCAAGACAGGTGGCAAGCAGTATCGGGTAAGCGAAGGCGACCGCCTCCGTGTCGAAAAACTCGAGGGCGCTATCGGCGACTTCGTGAATTTCCCCGAAGTGCTGATGCTCGGCGGCGAGACCGTCTCGATCGGCCTTCCGCTCGTTTCAGGCGCTAAGGTCAGCGCTCAAATCGTGTCGCAGGGCCAGGGCAAGAAGATCATCGTCTTCAAGATGCGGCGCCGTAAGCGCTACCGTCGGAAGAACGGCCATCGCCAGCCGTTTACCGAGCTCAAAATCACCGCCGTCAGCGCCTGAGGGAGAAGCAGCCATGGCACATAAAAAAGGTCAGGGATCCTCGCGCAACGGTCGCGACTCGAGCGCGCAGTACCGCGGGGTCAAGGTCTTCGGTGGTCAGTACGTGACCGCCGGCAGCGTCATCGTTCGCCAGGTCGGGTCCACGTTCCACGCCGGCCAGAACGTCGGCGTCGGCAAGGACTACACGATCTGGGCGCGCATCGACGGCGTCGTGAAGTACGAGCGCGAAGGTAAGAACCGTCGCCGTATCAGCGTGTATCCGGCCGAAGTCGCCGCCGCGAGCTGAACGAACTCGCAGATGATCCGGAGGGTTCGCGAGTCGAATCTCTAAGGATCCCGTCAGCCACCTATCCCGAGCGGCAAAATCGCCGCGCCGTGGTAAGGTGGCTGTTGTGCGTTCCGTAGGTGAGACGCTCTCCGAACTGGCGGAGGCGAACCGCCAGGCTTCAGACCCCCGTCAGCTGCTCCTGCTTTCGGACGTGGCCGGGCCTGCAGAGGTCCAACCACCTCGAGTCCGGCGCATCTACTGCAACCGCAACCTGCGATTCGACCAAATCCAAATGGTCGGGTTCGACATGGATTACACGCTGGCGGTCTACAAGCAGGCCGAGCTCGACCGCCTCAGCATCGAGGCGACCGCTCGCAAGTTGGTGCAGCGTGGCTACCCCGAGTCGCTCTGCACGATGAGCTATCGGACGCACTTTCCGATCCGCGGGCTGCTCGTCGACCGCAAGCTCGGCAACGTCCTCAAGACCGACCGCTATCGCTACGTCAAGAAGGCCTATCACGGCACGCGCGAGCTCACGAGCGAGGAGCGCCGCCAGACTTATCAGCAACGCCCGGTACGCCCCGATCCACGGCGCTTCCACTCGATCGACTCGCTGTTCGCGTTGAGCGAAGTGACGGTCTACGCCGCGGCGGTCGATGAGCTCGATCGTCCGTTCACGCAGGTCGACTACGCAAAGCTCTTCGACGACGTGCGCGCGAGCATCGACGAAGCGCACCGCGACGGCAGCATCAAAGAGATCATCATGGCCGACATCGGCCGCTACATCGAACGCGATCCTGATCTCGCGGCTACGCTGCACATGCTGCGCAGCTCGGGCAAGCGGCTCTTCCTGCTGACGAACTCCGAGCCGCAGTACACCGACGCGGTGATGAGCCATCTGCTCGGCTGCGATCTCAACGAGTATCGCTCCTGGAAGAGCTACTTCGACACGATCATCACGAGCGCGATGAAGCCCTCGTTCTTCATGCGTGATGCGCCGTTCGAAGAGCTCGCTCCGAACGGGCAGATGCAGCTGCAGAAGGTGAAAGAGTTTCATCGCGGCCGGATCTACGTCGGCGGCAGTCAAACCGAGTTCGAGAAGCTCACCGGTGTGCCGGCGGATCGCGTGCTCTACGTCGGCGATCACATCTACGGCGACGTACTGCGCGCGAAGAAAACCAGTCAGTGGCGAACCTTGATGATCATTCAAGAGCTCACCGACGAGCTCTCCGCGATGGAGCGCCTGTCCGGTGACATCGCGCGCGCGGATCGACTCGAGCAGCGCCTGTCGATCCTGCACGAAGGACTTCGCGAGCGGCAGAGCATGCAAAAGGGCGTCCTCAAGCTGCTCGATGCGCCGGAGCTCACGTCGGAGCGGCGCGTCGAGCTCGAAGCCGCGCGCACGCGTTTGAAGCGCAGCATCGATCGACTGCGCGTCCAAGCGAAGAACGTCGACGCAGAGCACAACGCGCTCGAGCGGGAAATCGAGCACGCGTTTCATCCGTTTTGGGGCTCCGCGCTCAAGGCCGAGAGCGAGCCTTCGAGCTTCGGCGAGCAGGTCGAGCGCTACGCCTGCCTGTACAGCGACCGCGTGACCAATTTGCTCGGGTACACCGCAGGCCACTACTTCCGCGGGCCCCGTCATCGCATGGCGCACGAATAGCGCGAGCCATCTGCAGCGGATTGACCGCGCTAGGGCTGCGACGCTAGCGTGCCGCCCATGCCAGTAACTGCGCTTTGTGTTCGGGACGGACTGCGGATCGGGCGCGTGCTGACCGGCGTCATTTTGATGACCGGGCTCCTTGGTGCGCTCGCATGCGGGGACGACGACAACAACAAGGGCGGGGGCGATGCGTCGACGGACGCGGCGGTCGACGCGGGCGGGAACTTCATCCCGAAGCGAGATGCCTCGGTGGCCCCGACTGACCCGATCATCGATTGCGATCGCTTCGGCCCGAACACCTGTCCCACTGGCACGGTCTGCGACGTGGTCGTCCGCTTGTTTGCGGGTGAGGACGCGCTGACGATCTACACCGGTTGCGTCGAACCGACGCGCGAGCGTGGTCTCGGCGATCCATGTGATCCGGACTTCACGGCGGGTACTCCGTATCAAGCTGAAGGCCTCACCGATTTGGTATTCCGCGACCCGTGTGGCCAGAACTTGATCTGTGCGGCCGATCCGAACGTTCGCGGCGGCACGAGCTGCCAACCCGCCTGCGCGACCGGGCAGTTCGATGACAACCCGTCGCTCTGCGAAGACACGAAGTCGTTTTGTGTCGGAGCCGGTGCCTTCCGTGAGTACTGCCGCCCGAGCGAAGGCTGCGACGTCACGTCTCAAACTGGATGCCCGTCGGGTCTCGGCTGCTACCTGCGCCCGAGCGACGACGGTGGCGGCTTCTTGAGCGTGTGCTTCCCACCCGCCGCGATGACCATCGCGGACGGGAGCCCGTGCCAGGCCTACAACGCTTGTCGGCCGGGGAGCTCCTGCAACGGTCCGCTCACAAAAGCGCTCTCGACTTGGGAACAGGCGGACTACGTCTGCCGCGCGTCGTGCTTGGCGAACGGGACCATCGCTGGCGACGAGGGCGACGCGGGTACGGACGACGGTGGCGCCGGCACCGGCAGCGGCTCGGCCTGCGTCGCTCCCAAGAAGTGCAACGCGTTTGCCGCAACTGGGTTGGACCTTTCCAGCATCGAGACCCCTCCTTACGGACAGTGCGATTGAGCGCGCCGCGCTAACTCGCTGGCGAGGATGTTGCTCTTGTCTTGCAATGTGGGAAAACCACCTATTCCCCATTTACGGTATTGCATTCGAATACATCGTGTACCAGTGTTTCACACCACTACGCCGTGAGCGGAGCTCGCGCTCGGAGGTCGAATGACGACGCGTTCCTGGATTTGGGTTTTGGCAGCTTGCTTCGTCTGGACCGGCTTCGTGAGTCGTGCAGCTGCGGGCGGCAGCACCATCGCGAACGCGATGGGCGACCTTCGTTGGGGCATGACCGAAAGCGAAGTCATCTCCTACGTGAAGCGGAAGCTCGGCGAGCAGTACGCCGCGAAGATCAGCAAGGCGAGCGGCTCGCAGCAGTCGAAGTTGAAGGACGAGCTGAAGCAAGCCCAGGCCGAGGTGGCGAAGAGCCGCGTCGAGTTCGAGGGCTCTCGCTCACGTTGGGATTCGAGTCCCGTCGCTGGTGAGTTCACCTACGGCGATGACGAATCGATGCTGACCGCGAAGGGTGACGGCGGGTCGCAGAGCTTCTACTTCTTCCGCGATGGCCGGTTGTGGAAGTGGTACAAGGCGCTCGATCAGGCCCAATTCGGCGGAAGCAGCGGCTTCAAGAAGTTCTCGGGCTCGATCGAGGGCTCGTTCGGTAAGGGTCGCGCGAAGAAGGGCGAGCTCAACCCGAATCAGGGTGAGACGCAGTGGGTCGAGTATCTCGATCGCACGTCGCGGTTGCGCGCAGCCGACAACACGAAGCGCGGTGTGTTTGCGCTCATCTTCGAAGACATGTCGGTAGTGCGCGAGCTCGCATCACTGCGTCCGACGAAGCCGAGCCGCCTCGCTGGTCAGGATGACGAGGACGCGCCGCCGCCTGCCAAGGACAATGTGAAGACTGGCGACAGTGCGATCGCGCGCGCGCAGACGAAGCGCAGCGTGTTCGCGACCGAGCCGCAGCAAGAGTCCGAAGCGGACTTCCAGTCGCGCAAGCAGAAGACCGCGAACGAGGCCCGCGACCGTCAGGTCCGCGAGCACGCGCGCAAGCAAGACGCGAAGCAGGGCGAGGTCTTGAAGACGCTCGACGGTATCGACGACAAGGATCCGCTCGGCGGTCTTTGATACGCTGCAAGTGCGCAGATGATCCATGCGGATCGGAGCGCGTGTGACCTACGCGCAGTATGCTATATGGCCGCGCGGCTTAGTCGCCCCTCTCGAGTCGGTCGAGTGGTGGTAGTCGGGCCAGAGGCTACTACGGCATGCGTTTTCCCATCGACCTCGGGGCGTTCAAACCTCTCGCGCTCGACCCGCTGCGGCAATCGGCTCTGACGGCCGAGCAGCGGGCGACGCTGGTCGAAAACGTCGCGCTCGTGCGCGACACGATCATCTTCTTCACGGCGGTCGCGGATGGGAAGGGCCTCGGTGGTCACACCGGCGGTCCGTACGACATCGTGCCGGAAGTGTTGATCGCGGAGGCCTTCATTCAGGCTGGCGCGCCGATCGTGCCGATCCACTTCGACGAGGCCGGACACCGCGTCGCGATTCAATACGTCTTGAGCGTGTTGCGCGGGCATATGTCGGCGGAGCGCTTGCTGCACTACCGCGAGGCCGACTCGCGGTTGCCCGGCCACGCCGAGCGCGATCTAACGCCGGGCGTGGAGTTTTCGTCGGGCCGGCTCGGGCACTTGTGGCCGTACGTGAACGGCGTCGCGATCGCGAATCCGGGCAAGGCCGTCCTGCTGCACGGTTCGGATGGATCGCAGCAAGAAGGCAACGATGCGGAAGCCGCGCGCCTGGCGGTCGCGCAGAAGCTCAACGTGAAGCTTCTGGTCGACGACAACGACATCACGATCGCCGGTAAGCCGAGTGATTATCTCCCGGGCTTCGACGTCGCGAAGACGCTTGCGGGTCACGGCATGACGGTCGACATCGGCGACGGTGAAGACTTCGAAAAGCTGTACGCGCGCATGGCGAAAGCGATCTCGCAGCAGGGTCCGATCGCGCTCGTGAATCGCCGCAAGATGGCGCCGGGCGTGCCGGGGCTCGAGGGCAGTAACAAAGCTCACGACGTGATCAAGGTGCAAACTGCGATCGAGTACTTGAGCGCGCGCAATCACCACGCTGCGATCGAGTACTTGAAGTCGATCGAGAAGCCGAAGCGCCCGACTGGGTATCGCGGCAGCAGCACGACGATGGGCAAGAACCGCGACGTGTTCGGCCAGACGGTCGTGGAGATCTTGTCGCAGCTTGGAGCGGCGGAGCGCAAAGAGAGCGTGCTCGCGATCGACAGCGACCTCGAGGGGTCGTGCGGGCTCTCGTTCGTGAAGAAGGCGTATCCGGAGATCTTCGTCGCGGGCGGGATCATGGAGCGCGGCAACTTCTCGGCGTGTGCGGGCTTCGGCATGCAGCCGGGCAAACAGGGTGTGTTCGCGACGTTCTCGGCGTTCTTGGAGATGATCATCAGCGAGGCGACGATGGCGCGCCTCAACCACGCGAACGTGCTGAGTCACTTCTCGCACGCGGGCGTCGACGACATGGCCGACAACTCGTGCCACTTCGGCGTGAACAACTTCTACGCCGACAACGGGCTGCCGGAAGAGGACAAGACGCGGCTGTATTTCCCGGCGGACGTGCACCAGATGCGCGCTGTCGTGAAGCGGATTTGGAAGGACCCCGGCTTGCGGTTCGTGTTTTCGACGCGCTCCGAGGTGCCCGAGATTCTCGACGAGTCGGGCAAGCCGCGGTTTGCGGCCGACTACGAGTTCGTGCCGGGCAAAGACGAGATCATTCGGCGTGGGTCGCGCGGCTACATCGTGAGCTACGGCGAGATGTTGTATCGCTCGCTCGATGCGGTGGAGAAGCTGCGTGGTGCGGGCGTCGACGTGGGTTTGATCAACAAGCCGACATTGAACGTCGTCGACGAGGAAGCGATCATGCGCGCCGGTGAGACCGGGTTTGTGCTCGTGGTCGAGAGCCAGAACGTCAAGACGGGCCTTGGGTCGCGCTACGGCACGTGGTTGCTCGAGCGTGGGTTGACGCCGCGGTACGCGCACGTTGGAACGCATAAGATCGGTGCGGGTGGCTTGTGGGAGCACATGGCCTACCAGGGCATCGACAGCGAAAGCATCATCACGAAGATTCGCGAGTTCGTCTGAGCGCTCTTGCGCCCTGACGTGCTGGCGTCGAAGCGCGTGTGGCGTCGTCTCGCACCTGCAGCTCAGAGCTGCATAAGGGTGCGAGCGATGTTGGACGCGTGAGAGCTTCTTATCGGTAGACGGAAGGCGCGTCGCGATACGATTTCCTAGCCGAGTCCGGCCGCATTCGAGCGGCGGCGGCTGGGGTTAGCGTATGAAGCGTGCCTTTGCGATCGCGTGCGTGCTGTTCGGAATCTTCGGCTGCGGGGATGACGGCAAGGCTCCGTTCGTGCCCCGTACACGCAAGGACTCTGGACCGGACGATACGAAGCGCGATGCTGCGGTCGAGGACGGGGGGATGACCGAGGGTCCCTTGCTGAAGTTCACGATGCCGGAAGCAGCGAAGAATCCGAAGGACGACACGGTTGTGACGTCGGCGCTGGTCGCGGTCCGGTGCGAGGCGAAAAAGCGGAGTGGCAAGGCGCCGGTCAGCGAGGCGACCGTTGCGATCACGCTCGACAAGGTCGACGAGGAAACGGCCAAGGAAGAGACTCAGCCACCGACGACCAAAGTCGGCGAGAACGAGTACGAGGCCAAGTTCGATGTGACCGCGCGGCCGAACGGGCTCTTGCGGTTCCGCTGCGCAGCCAAGGATACCGCGACGACTCCCCACGCATCCTTGCTCAGTATGGACACGCTGCTCGACCTCGGACCGAAGATCGAAATCGAAGAACCGAAGGACGAGAGCATCCATGCGCTTCACTCGCCGGTTACGGTCAAGTTTCAAGTCACGTCTCAGCCGCTCGCGGACGGGGATGAAGAGTCTGCCGTCAAGAACGTGAAGCTGTCGATCTCGGGCACCGAATACAAGGTCACGGAAGCCGAAGACAAACCGGGGCTCTATCAAACGAGTGTCGACTTCAGCGACAAGGCGCTGTTCATGGTGCCGCCCAGCACGGCTGAGGTCGTGATCATCGCCGCCAACGGCCGGACGCCAACGGCTGCATCCCGGTCGGTGAAGTCCGACATCAAGATCGATGGCGACGGACCGTCGATCAAGGTCGAGACGCCAATGAGCGGATCGATCGTGCATGGCGAAGTCCTCTTGAAGGTCACGGTTACGGATGTGTCCGGGATCAAGCCGGGTTCGCTCAACGCTTCCATCAACGACACACTTCTGAAGTTCTCTGATTGGGACCAGAAGGGAGACAGCTACGAGCACACGTTCGACACGCGTGCCTTCGGCCTTCAGCTGACCCAAATCACAATCAACGTGGCGGCGACCGACGTCGTGGGGAACCAGACCGATCCGCCTGCCTCCTTCACGCTGCGGCTCGACAACCTGCCGCCCCTCGTCAGCCTCGATCCCCCACCGCTTCGTGAGTTCCGGAAGGATGGAACCAATCGGTACTGCTCGAAGCTGTTCGATCCGGTGGGTACCACTGCCCAAAGCGATCTGTCGTCTGCGGTACGCACATCGTATTACCGCGCCATCGTCTTGGATCAAACGAATCACGACCCAGGTTCGCAGGCGGACTACTACGCAGGGGTCGATGCGACGAAAGTGGTCTTGTACGCCCAGCCCGATCCATCGATCCCGCTCTTGATCGACACGAACAACGACGGTGAGTGCGACGATATAAACTTCGCAGCTCTTCCGGAGAACAAACGGCCGACGATCATCAAGCTCACTGCGCTCGAGCCGCGTGGCACCGCGTTCTACCCGACGGCGCTCGACGACTACGGTGGTTCGTTCTGCACGGGAACTCCGTCGAGCAACAATATGCTCCCCAGCCGAATCTGCACCCTCACGGAGATGTTTAGAGTCGTAGCTGCGCCGTCCGAAGGTCGCGGTCCCGCCATCTACGGCTACATGCCGACCAACTCAGACATGGGTGAGTGTGAGGGCCAAGGTTGGTCGGTTCAGCCGATCGTCGGCGAAGGTTGGCGATGTCTCGCCGCGCGCACTGAAGACACGATCGGTAACGTTGGCATCTCGGCCCCTCTGCGCGTCTGCTTCAACGATCCGGACGATGGCAAACCGGCGCCGGACTGTTCACCTGGCTTGGCACCTGCGTGCACGGGCAGCTGCACGATTTCCAATGCTCAGCTTTATTCCGCCGGCATGATTTGGGAAGCAAAGTAAGTTCGGCCGTTCTGTGTCCCCAGATGCGAGCGGTTTACCAGGGCGTCCTGCTTGACCAGACACCCGGAAATCGCCTAGTTGTTCTCACGGCCAAACGAGCGATTTTTGGCTAGGAGAGCACATGAATCACGCTGAAGCCGCGGCCATCCTTCAGGCCGCCGGAAGTCCGTTCGAGCTCGCAACCGAGACCGTCAACGGACGGACTGCCAAGGTCTTCAAGACGCGCGAACGCTCGATGCGCGAGAAAATCGCGAACGCCACGGTTCATGGCGACAAAATCTTCCTCGTCTACGGCGACTGGCGCATCACCTTCACCGAGTTCATCGAATACGTCTGGGGCGCGGCCCACGTGCTCGAAGACGACTTCGGAGTCAAACGCCACGACCGCATCGCCATCCTCGCGTACAACCGCCCGGAGTGGCTGATCGCGCTGTTCGGCGGGGCATCCATTGCAGCCATCAGCGTCGGCCTGAACGGTTGGTGGACGACCGATGAAGTCCTGTACGGCCTGAACGACTCTGGCGCGCGCTACCTGATCGTCGACGACCTGCTCTGGGAACGCGTGAAGCCGATTCTGCCGCAGGCGAAGTCGCTCGAAACCATCTTCTACATCGGCGACAACCCACCCGAAGGCACAGTCTCGATCAAGAAACTTCTGGTGCGCCGCACCGATGCACCGACTGCGCCGCTCGAGGAGGACGACCCGTTCGTGCTGCTCTACACGTCCGGCACGACCGGTCGCGCGAAGGGCTGCATCACGACGCACCGCGGCACCGTCGCGCAGGTGCAGGGCATCTTCTACAACACGTTCGTGCACCTGCTGTTCAAGTCGGCGAAAGAAGGCACGCCGCCGACGCTGCCAGCTGCACCCGCAACCTTGCTGACGTCGCCGCTGTTTCACGTCGCCGGTCTCCACAGCACGGTGTGTGCGTCGATCACGGCCGGCTCGAAGCTGGTGTTCGGCCCGCCGAAGTTCGACCCCGAGTTCGCGTTGAAGACGCTGCAGGACGAGCAGGTTACGAGCTGGATGGCGATCCCGACGTTGCTGCAACGCCTGCTCGACTATCCAAAGCTCCAAGACTACGACCTCACGTCGCTCACGATGATCTCCACCGGCGGTGCCCCGACTGCACCCGAGACGGTCGAGAAGGCCCACTCACTGCTCAAGACGAAGCCTTCACTCGCGACGTCGTACGGTCTCACCGAGACGCACGGTATGGCGACGAGCATCGGTGGCGACGAGTACCTCGAGCGCAAGAACTGGGTCGGTCGTCCGACGCCGATCGTCGAGATCCGCGTGGTCGACGACAAGGGGAACGACGTGAAGCCGGGTCGTCCGGGTTTGATCCTCGTCGGCGGTCCGACCGTGACTCCGGGTTATTGGGGCCGCGCCGAGGAAACGAACCAGACCGTGATCGACGGTTGGCTGCACACCGGTGACATCGGTTACTTCGACAAAGACGGTTACCTGTACATCTCCGACCGTGCGAAGGACATGATCATTCGTGGTGGCGAGAACGTGTACTGCGTCGAGATCGAGAACTGCTTGGCGGATCACCCTGAGATTGTGGAGGCGGCGGTGATCGGCGTTCCCGATCGCGACCTTGGTGAGCGTGTGAAGGCCGTCGTGCTTCGCACGGAAGGTTCGCAGCTGAACGCGGCGGATGTGAAAGCACACGTCGCGAAGCAACTTGCGAAGTTCAAAGTGCCAGAAGAGGTCGAGTTCACGAAGGACCCGCTGCCGCGCAATCCCGCTGGCAAGATTCTGAAGAACATCCTGCGGAACACGGGCACGGTTTCGTTCCCGCCTGACAGTCACTTATAGCTCCGCGCAGCGGAAGGCACCGGGAGCCGCCTGACTAGTTCAGCAAACGACAACGCCGGCGCTCCCGCATCCCCAACAGCCCCGCGCAGCGGAAGGCACCGGGAGCCGCCTGACTAGTTCAGCAAACGACAACGCCGGCGCTCCCGCACCCCACAGCCCCGCGCAGCGGAAGACACCGCGCTCCTAACGAGGCCGGCGCACGCACGCGCCCCCGCGTTTAAGTGATCGCCCGCCCGCCTGCCCCCCACCAACCAAGCGTGCGCGAAGACCCGAGGTGCGTTCGGTCCCGGCGGTACGCTCCCGAGCCGGCGCTAGCGCTCGCGCTAGCGCTCACCCTCCTTTCCGCCTGCACCGGCGCCATTGCCGACGCTGTCCAGGGCCCCGGCTCCTCAAATCCGTCGAGCGACCCCACAGACCCGCCGGACACCCAAACCCCTGCAGCCGTAAGCGGCAAGCCCGGAGCGCCGGGCCCAGACCCGGCCGGCGGCAAACCACCCCTCACGCCGGGCGCCGAGACGCCCGCCGGCGACATGCCGCAGGTCTGCCCGACCTCCGCGCTCGACCCCGGCCCGGCACCGTTGCGCCGGCTCACGCCGGTTCAATACCAGAACACGCTGAAGGACTTGTTCGGCGATGTCCCGAACTTGGACCAAGTGCTCGGGGATGTTGCGGAGCCTTCGGAGTTCGGGCTCGCGCAAGCAGACGTCGCGCCGGTCGAGATCGAGTCGTATCAGAAGGCCGCCGAGACGGTCGCGACCTACGTTGCGACGACACCGGCAAAACTCACCGCGCTCGTGCCCTGCGCGACCGGTGCAAAGCCGCGCGATTGTGCGAGGACGTTCGTGCAGAGCTTTGGCGCCCGCGCGTATCGCGCGCCGCTCGCAGATGTGGCCGACATCGATCGCCACCTCGCGCTCTACGATCTCGGTGCGAAGGTCAGTCACCAGCACGGCATCGAGCTCGTGCTGCGCGGCATGCTGCAAGCGCCCCGGTTCTTGTATCGCGTCGAGCTCGGCGAAGCGGCGCTTGCGGGAGCTACGAACGTGCGCCTGTCCGACCACGAGATCGCGACGCGGCTCGCGTACGTCCTGTGGGATTCGCTCCCGGATCAGACGCTGAACGACGCGGCAGACTCCGGCATGCTCGATACACGCGAAGGCGTCAAAGCCATCGCGCAGGGCATGCTCGAGGATGAACGCGGCAGCCATGCGCTGCGGCGTTTCCTCGAACGTTGGACTCGCCTCGCGAAGCTCGACACGCTCGTCAAAGACGACACGTACTTTCCGCAGTGGAAGTCCGGCACGCTCAAGGCGTCGATGCGGCAACAAGCGACGTTACTCTTCGACGACGTTCTCGACCGCCAGGGCGGAACCTTGACTGCACTACTCACGACGCCGAGCGTGTTCGTGAACAAAGATCTCGGCAGCTACTACGGCATGAGCGGAACCGACGCGTTTCAGCGCGTCGAGACGACCGACGGCCGCAACTCCGGCGTGCTCACGTTGCCGGGCGTGCTGTCAGTGCTGGCGAAGCCGGCCGAGAGCTCACCGATCTATCGCGGCAAGTTCGTGCGCGAAGCGTTGTTTTGCCAGCAGCTTCCAGCGCCGCCGCCAAACGTGCCGAAGCCACCCGACGTGGAACCGGACGTCTCGACGCGCGAACGCTTGAGCCAACACGAGACCGACCCCGCGTGCAGCGGCTGTCACCAGCTGATGGACCCAGTCGGCTTTGGATTCGAAAACTTCGACGCAGTCGGTCACTACCGCAGCGAGGACGGAGGAGATGCGATCGATGCGCGCGGTAATCTGCTCTCCACGCGCGATGCCAATGGCGCATTCAATGGCGTTCGCGAGCTCGGACAACGGCTCGCCCAAAGCGGCGAAGTCGAAGAATGTTTCGCACGCCAGTGGTTTCGCTTTGCACTCGGCCGTTTCGAACGCGACGTCGACGAATGCACACTCCAGCAGCTGATGGCGGCGTTCGAGAGCGCCGGGAGCGATCTGCGCGCGCTGCCGATCGCACTCGCGACGAGCGACGCGTTCTTGACGCGGCACCCGCCTGCCGCCGACGAGGAGACACCGTGAGTGATCCGATCGATCTCCGAACACGCGTGACGCGCCGCAAGCTGCTCGGCGGCATCGGCGCGCTCGGTGTCATGCTCGCGAGCCCGATCTGGCGTCCTGCGACCGCATTCGGCCAAGATGCCAAAGCGAAGGCCGCACGGCGTTTCATCGGCGTGTTCTCCGCGAACGGCACGATCGCATCCGAGTTTTTCCCGGCTGGAACCAGCAAAGATCTCGCGCTCGCTGGCGCGAACCTCGGCCAAATCTTGCAGCCACTCGAGAAGCATCTCGCGAAGCTGCTCGTGCTCAAGGGCGTACACATGAACTCGACGGTCGAGGATCAGCTCGGCGTGACGAGCTCGAACAAGCCCGGCGGCCCGCACATGAAAGGCCCCGGCGCGATGCTCACCGGCGGGTCGCTGCAAGCTGGAAGCTTCGGCGGTTCAGGCGGTCCCGCGGGCTACGCCGATCGCATCTCGGTCGATCAGCTCATCGCGAACAAGATCGCCGCGAGCGCGAGCAAAACGAAGTTCGCGTCGCTCGAGTTCGGCGTGCGCATCGAGGGCCAAGAGCCGCTCCGCGTGATCTCGTATCGCGGCGCGAATCAGCCCAACATCGCGGTGGACGATCCGTGGATGATGTACAGCCGCTTGTTTGCAAACGCAGACCTCGGCGCGGCGGATCTCGCGCGCACGCTCGAAGAACAGCGCAGTGTGCTCGACTTCGTGTCGGGCGACCTTACGCGCCTGCAAGCGCGCTTCGGCGCGGCGGATCGCGCGCGCCTCGACGCCCATCTCACGAGCATTCGCGAGCTCGAGCAACGCTTGAGCATGACGCCGACCGTCTGCACGCCGCTCACGCTGCCGGCGAAGCTGGACACGCGCGACATGGCCAACTTCCCCACCGTCAGCAAGCTACAGCTCGACTTGATGGTTCTCGCGCACAGCTGCGGCCTCACGCGCGTGTCGACGTTCATGTTCGCGAATGCCGATAGCTGGCAATACTTCCCGTGGATCGGCGTCAACCAAGAGCATCACGAGCTATCGCACGCGGGCGACAACGACGCAGCGAGCCAAGCGAAGCTGGTCACGATCAACAAGTGGCACAGCGAGCAGATCGCGTATTTGCTCGACGGGCTCACCGCAGCGCAGGAAGCCGACGGCACGAGCCTGCTCGACAACACCGTGCTGCTCTGGGGCAACGAGCTCGGTGCCGGGAACACGCACAGCTACAAGAACATTCCATGGCTCCTCGCGGGCGGCGCCGGTGGGTACTTCAAGACCGGGCGCGCGCTGCAGTTTGGCGACCGCCCGCACAACGATTTGCTCGTCTCGGTGTGCCAGGCGATGGGTTACGGCGATGTAACGTCGTTCGGCATTCCGGGCGTGTGTACGGGACCACTGACCGAGCTGAACGCCTGAACCAAAAAATGGGCTACCCTCGGCCGCGATGGACGAGCCCAAGCAGAAGACCGGCATAATTGCGTGGTGGCACCGGACGCCGCTGTATTTGCGGATCGTCGGCGCGATGGTGCTCGGTGCGGTCGTCGGGCTCATCTTTGGTGCCCAGACGGCGCCGCTCGCGATTCCGAGCAAGCTCGTCTTGCGCTTACTCGGCGCGCTCGCACCGGGGCTGATCCTATTCGCGATCGTGCAAGCGTTGATGCAGGCGCACTTCGAGAAGGGCACGGCCGGTGGTTTGTTGCGCCTGTTGGTGCTGAACACGCTCGTCGCGATCTTTGTCGGGCTGCTCGTCGCAAACGTGCTCAAGCCGGGCCGATGGTCGGCGGGCATGCACCCGCCGGCTTCGCACGAGACCGCAGCTAAGGGCGGCAAGCCCGATGTGCTGCAGCAGTTTCTCGACAACGTACCGCAGAGCTTGCTCGGGCCGCTGACCGATCAAGGCAAAGTGTTGTCGGTGATCCTGCTCGCACTGGCGCTCGGAATCGCGCTGCGCAAGCTGGGGCCGCGGCCGATTCGCGGCGTGAAAGATCTCGTCGACGTCGGTCTCGACGTGCTCGTGGTGATATTGCACTTCGTGATCGATCTCGTACCGTTTGCAGTGTTCGGGCTGGTCGCGAGTATCGTCGGCACGCAAGGCTTCGCGCCATTTCGCGCCCTCGGTGCGTTCATCGTCGCGGTGTTGCTCGCGCTGCTCTTGCAAGCGAGTTACTACCTGACGCGCGTCTGGCTCGGTAGTTGGGTGAAGCCGTGGGATCTCGTGCGCAAGTGCAGCGACGCGCTGCTGATGGCGTTTTCGACCGGTAGCTCGACGGTGACGATGCCGGTCACGTTCGAGTGCTTGAAGTCTCGCGTCGGCTTGCGCGAGCGTTCGGCGAGCCTCGGGTCGCTCGTCGGTGCGAACTTCAACAACGACGGAACAGCCTTGTACGAGGCGATGGCCGCGCTGTTCGTATCGCAGATGTTGGCGGCGCAAGGTCTGGGAGCAGAGCTCGGGATCGGCGCGCAGGTGCTGATCGTCGTCACCTCGGTGATCGCGTCAGTCGGCGCGGCCGGCATTCCGGAAGCAGGGCTCGTGACGATGACGCTCGTCTTTCAAGCCGTGCACTTGCCGACGGAGTACATCGCGCTGCTCTTGCCGGTCGATTGGTTCTTGGATCGTTGTCGCACCGCGATCAACGTCATGGGCGACATGAACGTGAGCTGCATGCTCGACGGACGAACGCGCGAGGAGCCTGCGTCGGCGCAAGTCGGTGAAGCTGTCAGCGCGCAGTGATCGCCAAAGAAACGAGCAAGGAAACGAGCAAGTGAGTAACACAGCGGCTCGTGTCTCGCGAAACTAGCCCAAGCTGGGACGCTCCAGATTTTTGCTCGGCGAACGTTCGTGAGAACCAATTCTCGCCAGAATTTTTACGCGTTTGCGCTGTCGAGACTCCGTAATCGCTACACGATCTGTCATCAAACCTTACAAGTGAGAACGCGACGTCGTTCGAGCATGTGGGTCTCTTGACCGCTCTGACTGTCGCGCGCTAACCGACTCGGATCGCACGAGGAGAGTCGCATGCATCGTTGCGTTCGAGAATCAGTGTTGTGTGTCTTGCTGCTTGCAACTGCATGTAGCGACAACGCGAGCACGAACGGTGATGCAGCCAGCACCGGCACCGCGGGAACGTCTGGCGGCTCCGCCCCGACGACTGCGGGACAAGGAGTTGCGGGCCAAGGCCCTGCATCGGGTACCGCCGGTGTAGCCGCCTCGGGCGCGGCAGGTCGCGCTGCAGCTGGCAGCGGCGGAACGACGGCTGCGAGTGGCAGCGGCGCGAGCGGCACTGGCGCTGGCGGAGCCGCAGCTGGGAGCGGCGGTGTTACCGCTGCAGCGGCCGGGATGGGAGCGCCTGCAGCAGGGCAGGGCGCTACGGCAGGTGGGCCGGCCGCGGGCACCGGTGCGCCGGCGACCGGAGAATGCGACCGGATGTGCCTTCTCGCGGTGATGCAGTCGTACCTCGACGCGCTGGTCGCGAAGGACCCGACGAAGGTCAAGACCGCGGCGATGTTCAAGTACACGGAGAACGGCGTCGTCTCGATGTTGGGCGACACGATCTGGAAGACGGTGACGGGCCTCGTCGCCGGCGCGCGGTTGGACTTCGCAGATCCGCTGATGGGCCAGGTCGCGAGCCAGCTGGTCGTCAGCGAGGGCTCGGCTCCGGTGATCTACCAGGTGCGACTCAAGGTGGTGAATCACGAGATCACCGAGATCGAGTCGATGGCAGTCCGGCGTCAGGGTGCAGCCAATGGCTTCTTCAACGCCGAGAAGATGAAGCCCGAGCCCGTGTTCCTGCAAGCGATCGATCCCGCGAAACGGATGACCCGCGATGCGATGCTGGCGCTCACCGAAAAGTATCTCGACTATCTCGAGGGCAAGAAGTCGGGCGGCGAAGTTGGGTTCGACATGGCCTGTAAGCGCTACGAAAACGGTCAGTCGACGGCGTCCGGCCTATCTTCGTTCGAGCTGCAATCGTGGAGCTTCGACGTCACCCGGCGGACGCTGGTCGTGGACGAGGAAGCTGGAATCACCTGGGGCATGTACCCCTTCACGCAGTCCGCGACGGCGCTCGTGGTCGGCGAAGCGTTCAAGCTGATCGACGGCAAGATCATGATGATTCAAGCCGTGATGGCGAATCAGCCTGCCAAGGTGTGGGAGTGAGCGCTGCGGCGGCAGTTCGCGAGCACGCGAACGCCGCCGCGCCCTCTGCTAACGCAAGAACCGCAGCAACGCATCGCTGAACTGGTCGAACGCTTCGACCTGGGGCACGTGACCGAGCCCCGGCAGCTCCACCAACTGCGCGCCGGGAATCGAGTCACGCGCGTGCTTTCCGAGCTGCGCATAGTTGCCCATCGCCGCGCCGGACTGCGGCAACGCGTACTTGCGCCCGAGCGCAGTTCGATCGCGCGTTCCGATGATCAACTTCGTCGGAACTCGCAAGCGTGGAAAGTCGTTCACGACCGGTTGCGTGAAAATCATGTCGTACGTCAGCGCGTTCACCCAGGCGACGCGCGAGTAGTCCGGATGCAACGTGAACCCAGCGACCTGCTGAATCTGCTGCTCGTATTCCGGCCGCCACTCACCAGCGTAATACGAAGTGCGCTGATACTCCCGAATGCTGTCGGGCGTCGCCTTCAACTCGTCGGCGAACCACTCGTCCACGGTCCGGTAGGGAACCGACATCGAGTAGTCCTCGAGCCCGATCGGATTCACGAGAATCAAACGTTCGGTCGAGGCCGGATACTGCAGCGCGAACCGCACCGCCAGCATTCCGCCCATCGAGTGCCCGACGATGCTGCAGCGATTCACGCCGGCGGCTTCCATCAACGCGCGCGTGTTGTTCGCCAGCTGAGCAAACGTGTACTGATAGGTCCCGGGCTTGCTCGACTTACCGAACCCGATCTGATCGGGTGCGATCACGCGAAAGCCCTGCTTCGACAGGAACTCGATCGTGGGCGCCCAGTTTGCAGCCGTGAAGTTTTTCCCGTGCAGCAACACGACGCAGCGATTGGTCTGCGGCGGCGGAACGGTCGCGGCAGGCGCAGGCGGTTGCTGCGGTTCGGGCTTGCTCGCCGGTGGATCGAGGTCGTCGAAGTTCGAGTACGCACTCGCGCTCGCCTTGGACTGCGCGGGCTGCGCGGCCCCAGGCTTCGCCGCGCTGGCAGACATCGTGGCGGACCCGTCTGCAGCTGTCGGCTGCGGCGCCGGCGCACTTGGCGTGGCCGCAGTGCCCGTGGCGGGAGAGCCCTCTGGAGCCGCACCGGGTGTGGGAGTCGCAGGCGCGGCAGGTTGCACGCCGGGAACAGCAGTCAGTGGAGCCGCGCGGCGCCCGTTCGCCGGCACGTCCAGATAGGCCATCTTCAGCGTCTGCGCCTGACTCCGCACCTCGTAGAACTGGACCGGATACGGATACGGATAGTTCTGTGCTTCGGGATCGACCGGCCCACGCGCGAGCGGTTGGGAGGGAGGCGGTTGCGTCTCCGGAGATGCAGCGGGAGGCGTATTCGCCACCGTGCTTGCACAGGCGCCTAGAGCCGCGCTCAGGCCGATCAATCCAAGTGCTGCCAAATTGGCAAACACGACCCCGGGACGAAGAGTGATTCGCAACACGCGGTGTATGTAGACCCGCGCGCGGCTTCAGACAATGCGGGCGCGGGCCAGCCTGAGCCGGCCCGCTGCCCAGGAGCATCACGCCTGAAGCGTGCGGTAGCGCTCCAAGTGGTAGTCGCCGTTGCCGAGCATCAAGTCGAGCATCGTCAGCCGCTTGAAGTAGTGACTGATCGCGAGCTCTTCGGTCATGCCCATGCCGCCGTGGTTTTGAATCGCAGACTGCGCGACGACGCGGCCAGAGCGACCGAGCAACCACTTGAGACCCGCGGCGTGTTTCGCGAGCGGACGCGCTGAGGCTTGCGCCATCGTCGCCATGTACGTGAGCGATTTGAACTGCTCGTACTCCATGAACATGTCGACCATGCGGTGCTGCAACACCTGGAACGAAGCGATCGCCACTCCGAACTGCTTGCGCTCTTTCGTGTATGCGACCGTCGACTTGTACATGACCTCCATGATGCCCGTCGCTTCCGCGCCGAGCGCCACGAGTACCTCGTCTACGACCGACTCGAGCAGCTCGAGCCCGCGTTCCGCATCGCCGACGATCTGATCTGCGCCGACCTTCACGTTCGTGAAGGTCAGATTCGCGCCGCGCAGGCCGTCGACCGTCGCGTAGGTCACGCGCTCGATCCCGGCACTCTTCGCATCGACTGCAAACAGCGTGATGCCCGAGCGGTCGTTCACTGCACCGCTCGTGCGCGCCGATACGATCAACAAGTCGGCTGCATGGCCCGCGACCACGGCGAGCTTCTTGCCGGTGAGCACGTAGCCGTCGCCATCCTTCTTTGCGGTCGTGCTGACGCGCGAAAGATCGAAGCGCGACTCAGGCTCTGCGTACGCGACCGCGGCGATCAGATCGCCGTTGATCAGGCCGGGCAGGTACTTGCCGCGAAGGCCGGCACTCGCGCGCCGCAACAATCCGCCTGCAAACACCACGGTCGGAAGGTATGGCTCGACCACCAACCCGCGACCGAACTCCTCGAGCACGATCATCGTGTCGACGGCGCTGCCACCGAGGCCGCCGTCGGCTTCTGAGAACGGAAGTGCGGTCCAACCGAGGTCCGCGAAGCCCTTCCAAGTCTCCCGGCTGAAGCCGAGATCGGTCTTGAGCAACTGCCGGCGCGATTCGAACGCGTAGTCTTTTTCGATGAACTTGCGAACGCTGTCCCGGAGGAGGTTCTGCTCGTCGTTAAATGTGAAATCCATCTGCGATCTCCTTCGGCTCAGCTCAGATGCCGAGTACTGCCTTGGTCATGATGTTCTTCTGAATCTCCGACGAGCCGCCGTAGATGGTCACCTTGCGAAAGTTGAAGTAGTTCGCCGCCGCACGCGCAGCGAACTTCGCTCCGAGCGCCTTGCCACCTTCGGGCACGAACGCAAAGCTTTCGTAGCCTGCCGCTTCCAGCAGCAGCTCAGTCAGCACTTGTTGCAGCTCGGTGCCGCGCACCTTGAGCAGCGAGGATTCGGCGCCCGGTGCACCACCGCGCGCGACCTGAGACAAGATCCGTAGCGACGTGAATTCGAGCGCAGTGATCTGAATCTCGACCTCCGCGACGCGCTTTGCGAACGTCGGCTGTTCGAGCAGCACGCCGTCGCCGACCTTCACGTTTCCCGCTTCGCGACGCAGGCGGCGCAAGTTGCGCTTCAAGTTGCCGACATTCGCCACACTGGTGCGCTCGTGCGTCAGCAAGTACTTCGCGCAGGTCCAGCCCTGGTTCTCCGCACCGACACGATTTGCCACCGGCACTCGCACGTCTTCGAAGTGCGTCTCGTTCACCTCGTGATCACCTTCCATCGTGATCACCGGGTGCACGGTCACGCCGGGCGTCTTCATGTCGATCAGCAAAAACGAAATGCCCTGCTGTTTCTTCGCGTTCGGATCCGTACGGACCAAGCAGAAGATCCAGTCGGCGTGTTGCGCGAGCGTCGTCCAGGCTTTGATCCCGTTCACGACGTAGTGATCGCCATCGCGAACCGCGCGCGTCGACAACGACGCGAGGTCCGAGCCCGAGCCCGGCTCCGAGTAGCCCTGACACCACCACACGTTGCTCGCGAGGATGTCCGGCAAGAAGCGCTGCTTCTGCTCATCGGTTCCGAACGTGTAGATGACGGGCGCGACCATCTTCAACCCGAACGGCACGACGGGCGGTGCACCTGCGGCGCCCATCTCGTCGTCGTAGATGTACATCTGCGTCGGACTCCAGCCCGTACCACCGAGGTCGACCGGCCAGTTCGGCGCGATCCAACCCTTCTCGAAGAGGATCTTCTGCCAGTGCACCGCGTCGTTCTTCGACAGCGGCTGACCCTGATCGATCTTCTCGCGGATCTCGGCGGGTAGCTTCGCGGCGACGAACGCGCGGATCTCGTCGCGGAACGCGAGCTCTTCTTTGCTGAATTCCAGGTCCATGAATCTCTACTTTCTAACTGTGCCCGTAAGGCGCCGATCGGCCGGTCCCGGCCAACATATCGGATGGTTCCGTCGCATGGCAAACGCACTTCTGCATCGAAAGCCTGCGATTCCGCAGCCATCGGCAGCAGTTTAGGCTGACCTGCCCAGTTGAGGCCGGTGGGAACGCCGGCGTAAACAGCGTCGCATGGCTCGCGAGACATCACGCGAGGCGCCGCCGGGACCGAGGAGCGCGCGGAGCGTACGCTTTGGTACGTGAGCACGCACCGCAGGGCGCGGTGGCGGATCGCGCGATGTCTCGCTCTCCAGGCGACACTGTTTAGAACTCGCCGGCGCCGCTGGCCGAGCAACTTTTACATTCCGCTCGGTCCGGTGTTTCCGCGCAGCTCGGGGGGCAGTAGCTCGCGCGTTTGAACACATACGGGGCCCCCATCCCGTCATCGACCGCCTCACACTCCGAGCTCAGGCCGCGCACGGACATCTCGCCGTAGCCGCCCTTTTCGACGAAGCGCTGCGCGCAGGCTTGGTCGTTCGCAGACCAGCCGCCGAGGTTCGGGAGCTTTTGATCGGAACCGGCCCGCGCATACCAGATGTTCACGCACGAGTGCACCAGCACGCAGTCGTTTGCCTGCGGCGTGTTCACGTCGCCCGACTTGATCGTGTAACAAAGCTCGAAGCGGCCACCGCAATCGATCTTCAACGAGCTCGTGGTCCAATCGGCCGAGGGAACGGGCGGCGGCGTCGTGGTCAAACCATCGCAGACGTAGC